>MDTG01443220.1_pt1 | contig 22404 bp, 21 predicted proteins | sample 811421 | NCBI WGS metagenome assembly MDTG01 (sample SAMN05326645, study PRJNA326480) | marine metagenome | isolation source: seawater | place: Pacific Ocean: South East | collected 2011
GATAGAGAAATAAAATTAATAGAGAAGCATTTTACTTTTCTTGCTACAGTAGGATCAACAGCACCTTTTATAGGATTATTTGGAACTGTCTGGGGAATTATGAATTCTTTCCAATCTATTGCAATTTCAAGAAATACTAGTTTAGCAATCGTAGCACCTGGAATAGCCGAAGCTCTTTTTGCAACTGCATTAGGATTATTAGCAGCTATACCTGCAGTAGTAGCTTATAATAAATTTAATAGTGATTCTAAAAAATACAGCGCAAGAATAGAAAATTTTTCAAAAAGATTTTTATCAATTATTTAAAATTAAATTATGAGTTTTCAATTAAATCGTTCATCTAAAGAGCCAATGAGCGAAATAAATGTAACACCTTTTGTTGATGTTATGCTTGTTTTGCTTATTATTTTTATGGTTACAGCTCCTTTACTAACTGTAGGAGTGCAAGTTGATTTGCCAGAATCTGCGGCAGATTCTTTACCAGATGACCAAGAGCCTTTAACACTTTCTATAAACTCAAAGGGAGAAGTTTTTATTCAAGAACATCAAGTAGTCTTTAATAAGATAATTCCAAAAATTTTAGCAATTTCAAATAATAGAACTGATACGCGTATATATGTTCGAGGAGACAAAACAATTAATTATGGAAGAGTACTTGAAGTAATGGGTATGCTTTCTGGCGCTGGATTTTCTAAGGTAGCTTTAATATCCGAGCCTTATAAAAAATAATAATTATGACCAAAAGCGTATTTGTTTCAATATTTTTTCATATAGCGATGATTATTTTAACAGCTTTAAGTTTACCATTTATGACAAGATCACCCATTGATCTTCCGCCAATTTTATCTGTTGATTTAATTCAAATTACAGATAAGACAAGCATTCCATTTGCCGCTAAAGCTGCAAAAACATTAGAGGAAATAAAAAAAAAAGAAGAGGAAAAAAGAGTAGTTTCTGAACAAGCTCCCCCAACGGAAAAGAAAAAAGAAAAACCCGATAGAATTCCTTTACCTGATGATTTGGAAAAAGATAAAAAAAAATTAGTAAAAAAAAAGCAAAATCCTGAAGAAATCAAAGATGAAATAAGACAAGCTTCTGAGTTTGAAAAAAAAGAACTTTTTGATCCTAATCAAATAGCAGCACTAATTGATAAATCGAAAGAAGAAACTGCAGAAACTTTGAAAAAAAATGAGAGATTAACGCAAAGTAGTGTTAAAACGTCTTTTGTATCAGGATTATCACTGAGCGAAGAAGATGCGTTAAAAGCTCAAATTTTTGGTTGTTGGAGTTTGCCTTTAGGGTTACCATACCAAGAGAATCTTTTGGTAAGAATTAAATTGAGACTAAGGCCAGATGGCACTGTTTTGAGATCTGAAATATTAGACCATGCACGTATGAATAAACCAGGACAAAGTTTTTATAAAGTTTTAGCAGAAAGTGCTCTCAGGGCAGTTAGAATTTGTCAGCCTTTAAGAGTTCCCCCAACAGGGTATGAAAGATGGAAAGATTTGCAATTAAATTTTGATGCAAATGAAATGTTAAAAGGCTGATATGAAAAAATTAATTGTATTTTTTATTTTTCTTTTTATTGCACCTTCAAATGCTTTAATTGAAGTAGATATAACAAGAGGAAATTTGGATCCATTACCGATAGCAGTTTCACCGCTTCACAACGATCCTTCTTCACAAACTATAAAAAGTGGAGATAAAATAATAGAAGATATTGGTGCAGAAATTTCTAAAATAATTGAAGTTAATCTAAAAAGATCAGGTTTATTTAATCCTTTAAAAAAAGAATCTTTTGTTCAAAAGCCAGATATAGCACATATCAAACCTAGATTTGAGGACTGGAAGTTAATAAAAGCGCAAGCACTTGTCACAGGCAAAACAATAATTGCAGATGATAAATTAAGAACTGAATTTAGATTATGGGATGTTGTTGCTGCTAAAGAAATAGTAGCCTTAGCATTTTCAACAACACCAGATAATTGGAGAAGGGTAGCTCATATAATTTCAGATAAAATCTATGAAAGATTAACAGGAGAGTCAGGATATTTTGATACACGTATCATTTATGTTTCGGAAACTGGTCCAAAGACTCAAAGATATAAAAAACTTGCAATAATGGATCAGGATGGGGCAAATACAAAATATTTAACTTTAGGAAATGAATTAGTTTTAACACCAAGATTTAGCCCTACAAATCAATTAGTAACTTACTTATCTTATTTTAGGAATTTACCGAGAGTATATTTGCTTGATATAGAAACAGGCATTCAAGAAGTCGTTGGAGATTTTCCAGGAATGACATTTGCACCAAGGTTTTCACCTGATGGAAAAAAAATAATTATGAGTTTTGCTAAAGATGGAAATTCCGATATTTATACAATGGATCTAGATTCAAGAGTGGTAGAAAAAATTACTGATCACACTTCTATAGATACATCACCATCATACTCTCCTGATGGAAAATACATTTGTTTTAATTCTGACAGAAGCGGTTTACAACAAATTTATGTGATGAGAAGCGATGGTTCAAATGTGAAAAGAATTACTTTTGGTAAAGGTTTGTACGGAACACCAGTTTGGTCACCTCGAGGAGACCTAATTGCTTTTACAAAAGTATTTAAAGGTAAATTTTATATAGGAGTGATGAGAGCTGATGGAAGTGGTGAAAGGCTTTTAACTGAAAATTTTTACCAAGAAGCTCCATCCTGGTCACCCAATGGAAGAGTATTAATTTTTTATAGAGAAACAAAAACAGATTCTGAAGGAAAGGGTTTCACCGCCAAATTGTGGTCTATAGATTTAACAGGGTATAATGAGAGGCTTATTGAGACCGAAACAGATGGTTCTGACCCATCTTGGTCTTCTTTGCTCTCAAAGTAGGGTATTTTATTAAAAAAATTTAACTTGCAACTTCAAAGTTAATTTGGAATATTATCGGTAGTAATCAAAAAGAAATAAACAGGGAGTATCAAATAATGGATTTTAGAATGAATTTAAAAAGACTTTTAATAGTTGTTATTGCAAGTGTGGCACTTACAGCTTGTGCAGCTCAGAAAAAAACTGGAATGATGGCAGGTGATGTATACACCGGTTCTGATACTGTAGAATATTTAGCAACTGGAGTTAAAGATAGAGTTTTCTTTGCTACAAACAAATCAACTTTGACAACTGCTTCAAGAGATACTTTACGTAAACAAGCAGCTTGGATGAGAAAGCAGAAAAAAGTATCAGTAACTGTTGAAGGTCATGCCGATGAAAGAGGCACTAGAGAATACAACTTAGCTCTTGGTGAAAGAAGAGCAAACGCAGTTAAAGATTATTTAATGACTTACGGAATTTCAGGAAGCAGAATATCTGTAATAAGCTATGGAAAAGAAAGACCTGTTAATTCAGGAAGTACACCTTTAGCTTGGTCTCAAAACAGAAGATCTGTAACAGTTAAAGTTAAATAAGAATTAAATATTTTAAAGAATACTAAAAGACCCTCATAAGTAATTATGAGGGTCTTTTTTTTGCCATTATTTTCTTTAAAGTCGTATTTAACACATGGATAAAATATTTAAAAATTCAATTAAAATTTTATTAATATTAATTTTTCTAGGCTTTAATTCATATAAGTCTTACGCAGAAGAAGAAGAAACCACTTTACAGATATTAAGAGATTTACAGAAAGATATAAAAACTTTAGAAAAAGCTGTTTATAGCGAAGGAAATAAAAATAGCGATGTTAGCGTTAGACTTTCTGATAGTGAAGATGATATTTTAACAAAACATTTACTTAAACTATCTGAACTTGAAGAACAATTTCAAACACTAACTAATAAATTTGAAGAAGTAAATTTTAAATTAGATAAGCTATCTAATAGAATAACCAAAGTACAAACAGATAATCAAATTAGATTTCAAGATTTGGAAACAGGAAAAATTAGTTTAGAAGGCAATACAAAAACTAGTAAGAAGAAAAAGAAAAAACTTCCTGGAAGTGGTGAAGAGACCGATCTTGGTCTGGTTTCAGAAACGGAAGTTGCGTCCACCGAACAAATTCAACAAACACAATCTGTAGAATCAGTCGGTACAGTTATAACTGAAACAGCTGAAAGAACAAAAAAATTATTACCAAAAGCTTCACCAGAAGAGCAGTATGAATTTGCTACAAGTTTTTTAAAAGTAGGAGATTATGAAACAGCAGAATTTGCTTTAAGAGAATTTGTAGAAATTAATTCTAAGCATAGTTTAGCTGGTAATGCACAATACTGGTACGGTGAAACATTTAGAATTCGACAGCTCTACCAAGATGCGGCTTCAGCATATTTAGATGGTTATCAAAAATATCCTAAAAGTAGTAAGGCTCCAGTAAATTTACTTAAACTAGGAGTGATGCTTGTTCAGATAGGCGAGAAAGACCAAGGTTGTACAATGATTTTAGGAGTTAAAGAACAATATCCAAAAGCAAACCAATCTGTTATTCAAAAAGCAGAATACGAAAAGAAAAAATTTAACTGTGATAAAAAAAGTTGAAAAAAAAAATATTTTTAAAAGCACAAAAAATAGAAAAATTTATTTAAATTTTAAATCAATAGTTTTAAGAAATATTAATAAAGATAAATTTGCTGTAGCTGTTTCAGGAGGATCAGATAGTTTATGTTTAGCATATTTTAGCAAGATTTTTTCAGATGAATTAAAAAATAAAGTATATTTCTTGATTGTAGACCACAAACTTAGAAAAGAGTCTAAAAAGGAAGCTAACGTAGTTAGTCAATTATTAAATAAAAAAAATATAAAAAATCAAATTCTTCATTGGAAGGGAAAAACTCCAAAAAGCAACATTCAGAGTAAAGCAAGGACTATTAGATATTCTTTAATGTCTGATTTTTGCCTTGAAAAAAAAATAAAATATTTGCTTACAGCACATCATTTAGACGATCAAATTGAAAACTTTTTTATAAGGCTTTCTAGAGGAAGTGGTTTAACAGGCCTTTCATCGATGCCAGAAATGGTTAACTATAGTAAAAATCTAAAAATTGTAAGACCTTTGTTGGGCTTTAAAAAAGAAGAACTTAAGCATATTACTTTAAATTATTTTAAAACATATATCGAAGATCCCTCAAATAAAAATGATAAATTTTTAAGGGTAAGAATTAGAAAATATAGAGATATGATGCAAAAGGAAGGTCTTGACACAAACAAAATCATTAAAACTATAAATAATCTTATGTCAGCTGATCAAGCTATTAATTATTATAAGGATAAAGCTTTATACAAACATGTTAATTTTATTTCTAAAAATAAATGTTTAATAAATAAAAAGATTTTTTTAGAAGAAGCAAATGAAATTATTTTTAAATCTTTTTCAGGTATTTTATCACTAATTGCTGGGACATATTATCCCCCTAGATCTAAAAAGGTTTCGAATTTGATAAACAGGCTAAAAAAAAGTGAATTTAGCAAATCTACTCTCGGAGGATGCATTATTGAAAAAAAAGAATCAATAATTATAATTTCGAAAGAGTCAAAAGTTAATAAAATGCCTATACATGCCGAAAAGTAAGAGTTTTTAATTAAATACAATGATTAAATGCCACTTGTTTAGTTAAAAATAATGCTTATCTTAATATTATGAATTTAAAAAATTTAATGATGTGGGGAATAATAGTTTTACTAATTGTAGGACTATTTCAATTATTTCAAAATCCGCAAAAAACGGCAACTACAGAGTCAGTCCCATTTTCAAGTTTTTTAAAAAATGTTGAAGAAGGAAGAGTTGTTCAGGTAGAAATTAAAGGCAACGACATTAGAGGTATTTTATCTGACGGAACAACATTTAATACATACGCTCCTTATGACCCAAACCTTGTTGAAAGACTAACATCAAAAGGTGTAAATATTTCAGCTGTTCCCTTAGATGATAAAATGCCTTCTTTATTAGGAGTACTTTTGTCGTGGTTTCCAATGCTATTACTTATTGGTGTTTGGATATTTTTTATGAGACAAATGCAAGGCGGTAAAGGTGGCGCAATGGGTTTTGGAAGATCAAAAGCTAAACTTTTATCAGAAGCACGTGGAAAAGTTACTTTCAATGACGTAGCTGGAATTGATGAGGCTAAAGAAGAAGTTGAAGAGATTGTTGAATTTTTAAAAGATCCTAGAAAGTTTAGAAGATTAGGAGGAAAAATTCCTCGAGGAGCTCTCTTAATTGGTCCTCCAGGCACTGGTAAAACTTTATTAGCCCGAGCAATCGCTGGAGAAGCAAACGTACCTTTTTTTACAATTTCTGGTTCAGATTTTGTTGAAATGTTTGTTGGAGTTGGAGCTTCCAGAGTAAGAGATATGATGGAACAAGGAAAGAAAAATGCTCCTTGTATAATTTTTATAGATGAAATTGATGCAGTTGGAAGAAGTAGAGGAGCTGGACTTGGCGGAGGTAATGATGAAAGAGAACAAACTTTAAACCAACTACTTGTTGAAATGGATGGTTTTGATACCAACGAAGGTGTAATAATAATTGCAGCAACAAATAGACCTGATGTTTTAGATCCCGCGTTATTAAGACCAGGTAGATTTGATAGACAAGTAGTAGTACCTAACCCAGATATAGTTGGAAGAGAAGCAATTTTAAAAGTTCATATTAAAAAAATTACAATTGGTCCTGACGTTAAACTAAGAACAATTGCTAGAGGAACACCAGGATTTTCTGGAGCTGATTTAGCAAATTTATGCAATGAGTCTGCTTTATTAGCCGCAAGAAAAAATAAAAGAATTGTTACAATGTCTGATATTGAAGAAGCCAAAGACAAGGTAATGATGGGTGCTGAAAGAAGATCAATGGTTATGACAGAAGATGACAAAAAATTAACAGCATATCATGAGGGCGGACATGCAATTGTTGCTTTAAATGAAAAAGCGTCCGATCCTATACATAAAGCTACAATAATTCCAAGAGGAAGAGCTTTAGGTGTAGTTTGGACTTTACCTGAAAGAGATAAATATTCACATACAAGAGAATATATGGAAGCTAATATTTCTAAAGCTATGGGAGGAAGAGTTGCAGAGGAAATGATTTTTGGACATGATAAAGTTACATCGGGAGCATCTTCAGATATATCAATGGCAACAAAATTAGCAAAAGATATGGTTACGAAATTTGGTATGAGTAATCAATTAGGACCTCTATCCTATGGTGATAACGAAGATGAAGTTTTTCTTGGAAGACAAATAGCTAGACAAACACATATGTCTGAAGAAACATCAAAAAAAGTTGATGCTGAAGTTAAAAAAATAGTAGACGCTGGTTATGAAAGAGCAAAAAAAATTCTTACAGAAAAAATAGATGATTTACATAAATTGGCTAAAGCCTTGTTGTTATATGAAACACTTAGTGGAGAAGAAATAAAAGACTTAATATTAAATAATACCCAACCAAAACGATCAAAAGATGAAGATTCTAAAGATAAAGAAGAGTCATCGTCACTGGGATCATTAGGTTTAAAGCCAAAGCCAGCTGTATAGTTTAAATGCTCAAATATTACACAAGACCGTGTAATTTCTATTATGGCAACTACGCAAAAAATCTTATTAAAAACAAAAAAGCTTTACCTTTAGCAGGTAATAATAACATTGCTTTTGATAAACTTGAGATTTTTAAAAGGCAGAAAAAAGGACCAACTCAAAGCAACATTTATTCAATTTTTGAAATAAAAAAATTATCAAAAATAATACAAAGTAAAGTAAATATTGATCTAAAAAAAATAACATCTAAAAGAAAAAAAATTAACGGACTTCAATTTGATAGCCCTCAAATAATGGGGGTATTGAATGTAACTCCTGATAGTTTTTCTGATGGTGGTATTTTTTTTAATGAAACCAAAGCATTAAATCATACAAATCTAATGATTAAGAGCGGTGCAAAAATTATAGATATAGGAGGAGAATCAACTAGACCTGGTTCAAAAATTATAAAAGAGACTGAAGAGTGGAAAAGAATACAAAATGTTATTATTAAAATAAAAAAAAAATTTCCAAATATAGTTTTATCTCTAGATAGCAGAAAGTCTTATGTTATGAAAAAAGGAATTGAGTGTGGCATTAATATAATTAATGACGTTTCTGGATTAAATTTTGATAAAAATTCTTTTCATATTATAAAATTAAAAAAAATTCCATTTGTTTTACATCATATGCAAGGAACCCCAGATACTATGCAAAAAAATCCAAAATATAATGATGCTATATTAGATATTTATGATTTTTTTGAAAAAAAATTAAAATTTTGTGTCAAAAAAAAATATAAAAGTGAGACAATATTATTAGACCCAGGAATTGGGTTTGGTAAGAATTTAAAACATAATTTGAGAATTTTATCAAAGATTTCTGTACTTCATAGTTTAGGATGTCCAATACTAATAGGAACTTCAAGAAAAAGATTTATAGAACATATAGTAACAAAATTTGATACTCCAGACAGAACTGGCGGAACTTTAGCATCAGTACTTTATGGACTTTCCCAGGGAGTTCAGTTATTCAGAGTGCATAATGTTAAAGAAATTAATCAAGGCATATTGGTTTTTAAAAAAATTATAAATACAAATTAATTAATGACTAAAAAATATTTTGGAACAGATGGTATAAGAGGTACCGTTAATCAAGGAAATATTACTGGAGAAAAATTTTTTAAGTTTGGTTTAGCTGCAGCCACTTATTTCAAAAATCAAAAGAAAACAAAGCAGATTGCAATTATTGCAAAAGATACACGATTATCTGGATATACTTTAGAACCAGCTCTAGTTTCAGGATTAGCCTCAGGAGGCATGCATATTTACACCTTAGGACCTTTGCCAACCAATGGATTGGCTATGTTAACAAAATCAATGAAAGCTAATATGGGAATAATGATTACCGCATCTCACAATCCTTATTATGATAATGGTCTTAAGCTATTTGGTCCAGATGGAATGAAACTATCTGATAAAATTGAAAAAAAAATAGAAAAGCTGATTGATGCACAAAATAAAAAACAACTTACTAAACCTAAATTGTTAGGACGAGTAAAAAGACTTGAAGATGGAAATGATAAATATGTTAAAATAATTAAAAAAAATTTTCCAAAAAAATTTCATTTAAAAGGAATTAAATTAGTTTTAGATTGCGGAAATGGAGCTGGTTATATTTCGGCACCTAGATTACTTAAAAGCCTTGGAGCAAAAGTTATATCAATAGGAACAAAACCGAATGGTTTTAATATTAATGATAAATGTGGTTCTACTTACCCATATAAAATTCAATCATCTGTAAAAAAATATAAAGCACATTTAGGAATATCGTTTGATGGAGACGCTGATAGGATTATTATGTGTGATGAAAAAGGTAAAATTATAGATGGTGATCAAATTATTGCCATGATAGCTCAAAGATGGAAAGACAAAAAACTTTTAAAAGGAGGAGTGATTGGAACGTTTATGTCAAATTATGGTCTAGAAAAATTTTTAAGAAGTCAAAAGATTAAATTTTTTAGGTCAAAGGTAGGAGACAGATATGTGAAGGAAAAGATGAAAAAATTGAATTTTAATTTAGGGGGTGAACAGTCTGGTCATATAATTCTTGGAAAGTTTGCTACTACAGGTGATGGCCTTATGGTTGCTCTTGAAGTTTTATTTTCACTAAGAAAAGGAAAAAGAGCTAGTGAAATATTAAATGTTTTTAGACCTTTGCCACAAATACTAGAGAATATAATAGTTAAAGATAAAAATATTATTAATTCATCTCAATGTAAAAGTGCAATAAAAAAAGCTAATAAAATTATGAATAATAATGGAAGATTGTTAATTAGAAAATCTGGAACAGAACCAAAAATAAGAATAATGGCAGAATCACATAATAAAAATTTAATTTTAAAATGTATTAAAATAATTAAAAGTTCAATAAAAAAGTGAAACTTAAATCAAAAGTATTAATAATTGCTGGATCAGACTCATCTGGGGGTGCTGGCATACAAGCAGATATCAAAACGGTTACAGCTCTTGGCAGTTATGCAATGACGGCAGTTACTGCGGTAACTTCACAAAATACAAAAGGGGTAAAGGAAATTGTTTCAATTTCTTCAAAAAGTCTCAAATCCCAAATACTAATGGTTTTAGATGATATAAGTCCTAATGCTATAAAAATTGGAATGCTCAACAACACAAGTACAATAAAATGTGTTCATAAAATTTTAAAAAAGTATAAATTAAAAAATATTGTACTTGATCCCGTGATGATTGCCAAAGGAGGAGCTAGGCTAGTTAATATTAGTTCAATTAAATATTTAAAAAAGTTGCTTTTACCATTATGTGATCTGATCACACCCAATATCCCAGAAGCAGAAATACTAACAGGATATTCTATTGTAAATAAAGGAGATATGATAAAAGCCGCAAAAAAAATCATAAACATGGGGGCAAAAAATGTGTTATTAAAAGGCGGACATCTAAAAAATAAAATGATTTTTGACATTTTAGTCTCTAAAAAAGAAATTAGAATTTTTCCAAAAAGAAAAATTAAAACCAAACATACTCATGGAACTGGATGCACTCTTTCATCTGCTTTAGCAACATGCTTATCTCAAAAAAAAAATATGTTTAAATCTTGTAAAATTTCACTTGATTATGTTGATAAAGCTATTTTAACTGCACCAGGATATGGAAAAGGCTTTGGTCCATTAAACCATCTAGTTTCATTTAACTTAAGGAAAAAGAATGCCTAATGTTGCAGTAGTTGGAACCCAATGGGGAGATGAAGGAAAAGGGAAAATTGTAGATTGGCTTTCTGAAAAAGCTGATGTAATAGTGAGATTTCAAGGAGGACATAATGCAGGACATACACTTGTTGTCGAAGGAATTACATATAAATTAAGGTTATTGCCTTCAGGGATCGTAAGAAAAAATAAAGTTTCAATCATCGGCAACGGTGTAGTTATTGACCCCTGGGCTCTTTTGGATGAAATTAATCAAATAGAAAAACTAGGAATAAAAATTTCGAGTAAAAATTTATATATAGCTGAAAATGCTACATTAATTTTACCATTACATAGAGAGCTAGATGGAATAAGAGAAGATGCAAAAGGCACAGATAAAATAGGAACTACTAGGAGAGGTATAGGCCCAGCTTACGAGGATAAAGTAGGTCGAAGAGGAATTCGTTTGATAGATCTTGCAAATAAAAAAAATTTATCAAAAAAAATTGATATGATTTTATCTCACCACAATTCTATAAGAAAAGGCCTGGGTCAAAAATTAATTGATAAAAACAAGTTGTTAAAAAATTTAAATAAAATTTCTTATAAAATATTAAAATATTCAAAACCTGTTTGGAAAAAAATTGATGAATTTAAGAAGAAAAAAAAAATAATTGTATTTGAGGGAGCGCAAGGAATGCTTCTCGACGTAGATCACGGCACATATCCTTTTGTAACATCTTCAAATACTGTGGCAGGCGCAGCTTCAGCAGGTTCTGGGTGTGGTCCTGACACAATTAATTATATTTTAGGCATAGTTAAAGCGTACACAACAAGGGTAGGAGAAGGACCTTTTCCGACGGAGTTAAAAAACGAAGTTGGAAATAATATTGGAAAAAAGGGTAAAGAGTTTGGAACAGTTACTAACAGGAAAAGGCGATGTGGTTGGTTTGATGCAGTATTGGTGAAACAATCTTGCACGATATCTGGAACAAATGGAATTGCTTTGACTAAAATTGATGTTTTAGATGAAATTAAAAATATATATGTTTGTATAGCATATAAACTTAATGGAAAAAAAATTGATTATTTTCCTAGTTCTTTGCAGGATCAAATTAAAGTCAAACCAATATATAAAAAATTTAACGGATGGTTAACTAGCACAAGTGGTAAAAAAAAATGGAAAGATCTGCCAAATAATGCAAAAAAATATATTAAATTTATTAGAGATTATTGTGGTGTAAGAATATCTAGCGTATCTACTAGTCCAAAAAGAGAAGATACAATCCTTTTAGAAAATCCTTTTAAAAAATAAATTAATTTTGGGGAAGTAAATTATTTGACTTTGTAATACTGAGCATCGCTTTTTGTAATTTTTCAAAAGCTTTATTTTCAATTTGTCTAACTCTTTCTCTACTTATTTTATATTTTTTACTTAAATCTTCTAGAGTTGCAACTTCATCAGATAGTCTTCTTGCAGTTAATATTTGTTTTTCTCTAGAATTTAATACATGAAAAGTTTCACTCATCAATTTTTTTCTTTCGTTGAGCTCTTGTTGTTGGGATAATTTCAATTCTTGGTCAGCTTTATCATCTACCAACCAATCTTGCCACTCTGCACCGTCTTCATTTTTTATTGGATCATTTAAAGATTTTTCTTTTCCAAGCAATCTTCTATTCATTGTTATTACTTCTTCTTTTTTAACATTTAATCTTTTTGAAATTTCATCTATGTGTTCTTGTTTCAAATCTCCAACATTATTTGATGATAATTGATTTTTAATTTTTTTTAAATTAAAGAAAAGTTTTTTCTGAGCTGTAGTCGTTCCCATTTTTACTAAACTCCAAGATCTTAAAACATATTCTTGAATTGATGCTTTAATCCACCACATTGCATAAGTAGCTAATCTAAAACCTTTTTCAGGTTCAAATTTTTTTACTGCTTGCATTAATCCAATGTTACCTTCAGATACCATTTCACTAACAGGCAAACCGTATCCTCTGTATCCCATAGCAATTTTTGCAACCAGTCTTAGATGGCTAGTCACTAACTTTTGTGCTGATTTTAAATCTCCTCTTTCTTTCCAACTTTTTGCTAACATATATTCTTCTTTTGCATCAAGAATTGGAAAATTCTTAATCTGAGTAAGATAACCTGATAAATTTCCATCTAAACTTATAGACGGTAATTTTGCACGTATAGTTTTAGTCGTCATAATTCTATTGCTTATGTAATATTAAATTAAGGCAAATACAAGGTAGCTAAAGAGCAGATTTTTCAAGGCTTTTAATTAAGAAATTCAAATCTTTAGGTCTTTTTGCTTCAAAAAAAACGTCTTTTTTTGTGGAAGGATGAATAAAACTTAAACTTTTTGCATGCAGAGCTTGTCTATTAAATGCATTAATTTTTTCTTCTAAATCTGGGTTAATTTTTTTAAATTTTTTTTTTGATTTACCATATGATTTGTCACCTAAAATAGGATTGCCTTTAAAATTCATATGAACTCTTATTTGATGTGTTCTCCCAGTTTCGAGTCTACATTCTATTAAACTAATTTTTGGCACATTTGTATTTTGAAAAATTTTTATTGTTTTATAATTTGTAATTGCAATTTTTCCTTTTTCTTTTTTTACAGACATTAACTGCCTATTTTTAATACTTCTTGCTATTCTTTCATTAATTTTTCCATTTTGAGGTTTTAATGAACCCCAAATTAATGCTTCGTATACTCTTTTAATTGAGTGGTCACTAAATTGTTTTGATAAATTAATATGAGATTTATCATTTTTAGCAACAACAATCACTCCACTTGTATCTTTATCAATTCTATGAACTATTCCAGGTCTTAGTTTTCCACCTACACTTGATAATTTATTTTTATATTTAAACAACAATCCATTGACTATTGTTTTTTCATGATTTCCAGCCCCGGGATGAACAACAACCCCGGGTGACTTATTAATAATAATTATATCATTATCATCATATAAAATATTTAAAGGGATTTTATTAGGTTTAATGAAAGTTTCTTTTGGTAAGGGAAAAGTAACTGTTATTTTATCTTTTAATTTTATTTTTTTCGAAGCATTTGATATCAAGGCTCCGTTAACTTTTACCAAACCGTCACGTATAAGAGTTTGAAGTCTAGTTCTGCTTAGTTGATTTATTTGCGATTGTAAGAATTTATCAATTCTACACCCATGGCAATCGGCTGGTACAGTTATATTAAGTGTATTTTTTTTCATTAAAAATATTATATACTTAAATAGTATACATTATGCGCCGCTAGCTCAATTGGATAGAGCACCAGATTTCGAATCTGGGGGTTATAGGTTCGACTCCTATGTGGCGCACCAAAAACTATTCTCCAACATTTATTAAAGTACCTCTTTTTCTAGCTTCATCAAAAGCTGAGTAAAAAACTAAAATTGATAACAAAAAGTAGAAAGAATTTAAAACCAAAGCTGTAAAAATGTTAGAATAATTTACTACGTTATTTACTAAAATAGATCTAACTTCTTCAAATATATAAACCAAAGGCAAAGCTTTAGCTAAAACTTGTAAAGCATCTGGTAATATAGATAAAGGATAGTATATACATCCAAGTGGCGCCAAAAGAAATAAGGAAGACCAAGCAACATTTTCAAAAGCTGGCCCATATCTTAACAAACCTGAAACAACAAAAAGTCCAAGAGTTATTCCGAAGGCGTAGAGACTTAATAAGAGCAATATTAACGGCAAACCCAAGTTTAATAAGGAAACACCAAAAAAAGGAGAGGCAAGCAAAACTGCTGGCACTATTCCAATTAAGGTTCTTATAAGAGCTGTAGCAGTAAGAGCTGTTATAATTTCACTAACTTTAAGTGGAGCAATAAATAAGTTTGTAAAATTTCTGCTCCAAATCTCTTCAAGGAATAACATATTAAAGCTTATGCTAGAACGAAATAAAAAATCATAAAGAATAGCAGCGCTTAAAATTATACCAACAGTATGATTGTAAAAATCACTGTGCATAGTAAAAAATTTTGAAATAAAACCCCAGAGTATTATTTGTATAGTAGGCCAATAAATTAAATCTAGCCATCTTGGTAAAGAACTTTTAATTAGATAAAAATGACGAAGATATAAAGCGTAGATCCTATAAAATTTCATTTTATTTCCCTTACTATTTTTAAAAAAACTTCTTCTAAGTTTTTTCTTCCATGTTTGTTAACTAAATCTGAGCTTTTCCCTTTATCAATTATTTCACCATTTTTCATCATCATTACTTCGTCACATAATCTTTCAACTTCATCCATATTATGTGAGGCTATAAGGATAGTTTTTTTATTATCAGATGAAAATTTTTCAATTATAGTCCTGACGTAATCACCTACATCAGGATCGAGGCTAGCTGTTGGTTCATCTAATAATAATATTTCAGGATCATTAATTAGTGCTTTAGCAAGAGAAACTCTATTTTTTTGACCGGACGATAGCTCTCCAGTTTTTCTTTTTCTAAAATCAGTTAAATTTAATCTTTCTGTTAATTCAACAATTTTTTCATTTAAATTTTTTACACCATACATTCTTCCATATACTTTAAGATTTTCTTCAATAGTTAACTTTTTTGGTAATTCAATATAGGGAGAAATAAAATTTATCTTTTGCAATAAGTCAGTTCTATTATTTTCAATATTTTTATTATTAATGATTACTTTTCCTGAAGTAGGTTTAATTAAACCAAGCATCATTCCTATAGTAGTTGATTTTCCACACCCGTTTGGACCTAAAAGACCTACTATTGAACCTTTTTCTATTTTAAAATTAATATTTTTAACAGCTAAAGCATTTTTATACTTTTTATTTAAACTGTTAATTTCAATTGCTATTTCATTCATTTGTTTGATGCTTTTTTTAGTCTTTCATTAATCGCTTTACCTATTCCGCTATTTGGTATTTTACAAACAGATATTGAATTATAATTTTTTTTTGAAATTTTTCTCATAGTTTTATACAAGTTATTTGCTGCTTCATTTAAATTATTCTTTACACTTAAATTAAAATTGTTTTTATCATCTTTATAACCTTTACCTAAGGTTATAAATGCCCCACCTTTTTTTGAACTTTTTTGGTTCATAAAAACAGGAACACCAGGATAATAATGCAATTTCAATTGACCAGGGCTTTTAATTGACTTTGAATTTTTGTTGATGCTAATTTTTCTTTTTAAAATTTTGTTAATTTTTTCAATAGTAATTGCCCCCTGCCTTAGAATAGTTGGTTTTTGAGTTAAATCAATAATAGTAGATTCTAGACCAAATTTAGATCTTCCCCCATCAATTATAAATTTAACTTTATTTTCAAACTCATCAAATACGTCGCTAGCACAAGTTGGGCTTAGCTTGGATGCAATGTTTGCACTTGGTGCAGCAAGAGGTACATTTATTATTTTTAATAAATTTCTAGCAACTGGATGTTTGGGTATTCTAACAGCTATAGTTTTTTTTCCTGCAGTTACAAATTTAGAAATTTTTGAACCAGGTTTTTTATTTAGTATAAATGTAATAGGTCCTGGGCAAAAAGCATTATATAGTTTTATTAACAACTTATTGTAAATCACATCTTTTTTGAGGTGATTTAAATCTTTAAAATGAACAATAAGAGGATTAAAAGAAGGTCTTTTTTTTAAATTAAATATTTTTTTTACAGCTTTATTCGAATAGGCATTCCCAGCTAATCCATAAACAGTTTCAGTTGGCAAGCCAATAACATTATTATTTTGTATGTTTTTTTTTGCTTTTTTTAAATTACTTAAATTTGCTTTATATATATTTAAATAGATATTTTTCATAAATTAATTAATATATGGATATATTATGAAATCAAAAAATATTCCAGCTGATATAAAATCAAAGTCGATAAAAGAAGCTCAAAATGAATTAATAGAAATCATTAACAATCTAGAAAATACAGATACTAACCTTGAAGAATCAGTTAGTAAATATAATAGAATGATACATTTAAACACACATATTCAAGATAAATTTAAAAGAAAATTAAGTGAAATTAGAGGCTCTAAATATAAAAACAAAGAAAACCTCAAAAAGAAAGACTAGAGAAAAATAATGCACAATTTTTTAGATAGATTAGATGCAACAGCAAAAGATACAAATATTTTTTTAAATAAATTTTTTTTAAAGAAGAAAAAGAAACATTTAAATACTGCAATGAAATATAGTATTTTTTCAGGGGGAAAAAGATTTAGATCAGCAATTATAATTAACACAGGAAAAATTTTTAACATAAATTACAAAAAATTAATTTCTATTGCAGCAGCGGTTGAGTGTATCCATTCATATTCTTTAATACATGATGATTTGCCTGCAATGGATAACGATGATCTTCGAAGAGGTAAACTTGCTACTCATAAAAAATTTAATGAGTTTACAGCAATCTTGGCAGGAAATTCTTTGTTAACTTTAGCTTTTGAAATTTTATCTAGTAAAAACCTAAAGCTTTCCTCAAAAATAAAAAATGAATTAATTTCTACATTATCAGTTTATGCAGGGTCATCAGGTTTAGCAGGGGGTCAATATTATGACATAACTTTTGAAAATAAAAAAATTTCTAAAAAAAAAAATTATAGAAATACAAAAAAATAAAACTGGAAAATTATTTGCTTTCTGCTGCGAAAGCTCAGGTATTATTAAGCAGTTTGATTTAAAAAAGAGAAATAAATTAAAAAATCTAGGTTTGGATATTGGTTTATTGTTTCAAATTGCAGATGATTTAATAGATTTTAAAGGTGATAGTAAAATTGTTGGTAAGCAAACAAAGAAAGATAAAAAGAAAGGTAAGCAAACATTAGTTAAAATATTGGGGTATAAAGAAACTTTAAATTTTGCTAAAAGATTAGAAAAAAAAATAAATAATGAAGTTAAAAAGTATGGAATTAAATCAAATGATTTAATACAATCTGTTAAATTTATATTGAAAAGAAAATTTTAAATGAATAAAAAAGAATTGTTAGATAAAATTAAATACCCAGCTGACTTAAGAAAATTAAATAAAAAAGATCTTAAAGAATTAGCAAAAGAGCTCAGAGAAGAATTAATTGAAGTAGTTTCAACTACAGGAGGGCACCTAGGAGCTAGCTTAGGAGTAATCGAATTAACAATTGCTTTACACTATGTTTTTAACACGCCAAAAGATAAATTAGTTTGGGACGTTGGCCATCAAGCCTATCCACATAAAATAATTACCGGACGTAGAAATAATATAAGAACATTAAGAAAAGGCGGAGGGCTTTCGGGTTTTACCAAAAGATCAGAAAGCGAATATGATCCTTTCGGAGCCGCACATAGTTCAACATCTATTTCTTCAACATTAGGAATGGCAGTTGCAAATAGTTTGTCAAATAATTCTAATCATGTAGTAGCTGTGATAGGTGACGGTGCAATGAGCGCTGGTATGGCTTATGAAGCAATGAATAATGCTGGGGCTATGAAATCAAAGTTAATAGTAATCCTGAATGATAACGATATGTCAATTGCTCCACCAGTGGGAGCAATGAGCTCATATTTGGCAAGATTATTATCTGGAAAAACTTATTTTAATTTTAGAGAAACCATAAAAATGATTACTTCTGCTTTTTCAAAAAGATTCAAAGACAAAGCAGGCAAAGCAGAAACTTTTATGAGAGATTTAGTTTCTGGAGGAACTCTGTTCAATGAACTTGGTTTTTATTACGTTGGACCAATTGACGGTCATGATTTAGATAGTTTAATTCCTGTCCTAAACAATGTTAAAAATTCAAAACATGAAGGTCCAATTTTAATACATGCAGTTACGAAAAAAGGTAAAGGATATAGACCTGCTGAAGATTCTAGAGATAAATATCATGGAGTAAGCAAATTTAACGTCATTACTGGTGAACAATCTAAATCTTCAACTAATCTTCCGTCTTACACAAAAGTATTTGCTAATACTTTATTAAAGCATGCTGAAAACGATACAAAAATTATAGGAATTACTGGAGCCATGCCATCAGGCACAGGTATGGATATTTTTGCAAAGAAATTTCCTGATAGAATGTTTGATGTTGGAATTGCGGAACAACATGCAGTTACATTTGCTGCTGGTTTAGCTACAGAAGGATATAAGCCTTTTGCAGCAATTTATTCTACATTCCTTCAAAGAGCCTACGACCAAGTCGTTCATGATGTTGCTATACAAAATCTACCTGTTAGGTTCGCAATTGATAGAGCAGGTTTAGTTGGTGCTGACGGACCAACACATGCTGGAAGTTTTGATATAACTTATTTATCAACTTTACCAAATTTTGTTGTAATGGCTGCTAGTGATGAAGCTGAGTTAGTTCGAATGATAAATACTGCAGTAAATACTAACGATAGACCTACTGCTTTTAGATATCCTAGAGGAAATGGTTTAGGAATAAAACTACCAAGCATTAACGAGACATTAGAACTGGGAAAAGGGAAAATTGTTAAAGAAGGAAAAAAAGTTGCAATCCTAAGTTTTGGGGGAAGACTTCAAGAATGTTTAAAAGCTGCTGAGAATCTTGACATTAAAGGTATTTCCACAACAGTTGCCGATGCAAGATTCGCAAAACCTCTTGATCATAAGTTGGTAATAGATCTTTGTTCTAATCATGAAGCTATTATAACAATCGAAGAAGGTTCAATAGGAGGGTTTGGTTCGCATGTCTTTCAAATGCTTTCTGAAAGAGGAGTTTTTGATAAAGGAATAAAAATAAGATCAATGATTTTGCCTGATAAATTTTTAGATCACGATACTCCTGAAAAAATGTATAAAGCAGCAGGACTTGATTCTGAAGCAATAGAACAAAAAGCTATGGAAGCTTTAAAATCAAATATTGTAATTCCTAAAGTTAAAAAATTTAATTAAGTAAAACTAACTACATTGTGCTCGATTTAATAAATAATGGTCAAGCAATACGCATGCCATCATTGCTTCACCAATAGGGACAGCTCTAATTCCAACACATGGGTCATGTCTTCCTCTAACTGAGATTTTTGTATTTTTACCTTTTTTATTTATGGTTTCTCTACTGTTCAAAATTGAAGAAGTAGGTTTAACAGCAAAAGAAGCTACAATTGGTTGACCTGAAGAAATTCCACCAAGTATACCTCCTGCATTATTAGATTTAAATTTAGTTTTTCCTCTTATATTCCTAATTTCATCAGAATTTTCTTCTCCACTTAAAAAAGCAGCATTCATCCCAGTTCCAATATTTACCCCTTTGACGGCATTTATACTCATTAATGCACTGGCTAAATCTGAATCTAGTTTTGAATAAATGGGTGCACCGAGACCTGCGGGCACACCAGAAGCTCTTAATTCGATTATAGCACCACAAGATGATCCAGCTTTTCTAACAGCTAGTAAATATTTTTCCCAAAGCTTAACTGATTTTTTATCTGGACAAAAAAACGGATTCTTTCTTATTTCTTTTTCATTCCAATTATTTTTATTACAAGCAAGAATTCCTAGTTGTGTTAAACCTCCTGTAATTTTAAATTTTTTACCCAATAACTTGCTTAATACTATCTTGGCTATAGCTCCCGCAGCCACTCTAGAAGCAGTTTCTCTTGCTGATTGCCTTCCTCCTCCTCTAAAATCTCGGATTCCATATTTTAAAAAATATGTATAATCAGCGTGGCCTGGTCTAAACTTATCTTTAATAGTTTCATAATCTCTAGATTTCGAGTCCTCATTATAAATAATTATTGAGATTGGTGTACCAGTAGTTTTACCTTGAAAAACACCTGACAATATTTTTACTTTATCTGACTCTTTTCTTTGTGATGTAAACTTCGATTTTCCTGGTTTTCTTCGGTCCATATCTTTTTGTATGTATTTTTCAGACATGGGAATATTAGGAGGGCATCCATCCACAATACATCCTATTGCGGGGCCATGAGATTCACCCCATGTGGTAAAACGAAATATCTTTCCAAAAGTATTAAATGACATTAGATTATATTATATAGATTATTTTGACTATTTTATGAATCAAAAAAACTCATTAGGATTAAATTCATGCTTTAAGGATTTAGACGACCCTATAGAACTATTTAAAATATGGATGTCTGAAGCTGAAAAAAAGGAGATAAATGATCCAAATGCACTGGCTTTAGCCACAACTAACAACAATATTCCCAATGTGAGGATGGTTCTTTTAAAAGAATTAAACCAAAAAGGTTTCGTATTTTATACTAATTTAAATAGCCCGAAGAGCGATGATATTAAAAATAATCCAAATGCATCGATGTGTTTTCATTGGAAAAGTCTCCAAAGACAAGTGAGAATTTCAGGAAACATTGAACAGGTTTCCGAGGAGGAAGCAGATACTTATTTTAATAGCAGACCGTATGAAAGTAGAATTGGAGCGTGGGCTTCCAATCAATCACAAGTAATGAATAAAAGAGAAGAACTTTTAAAAAAAATTGATGAATTTAAAAATAAATACAAAGATGAAAAAAAATTACCAAGACCTAAATACTGGTCTGGATGGAGATTAATTCCTATCTCAATTGAATTTTGGTTAGGTGATCAATATAGAATTCATGAAAGATTAAGATATAAAAAAGTTTCCAATAATTGGAAAAAAGAAATTTTATATCCTTAGAAAGATCTATTAAGACTAAAGCTTGTTAAGTTTTGTAAAATTTTTTTCTCTTGGCTATCTTCAAATATTTCTAAAGCTCCACAAGAAATATTAACAAAGTACTCAGCTCTTTTTAAACTTTCTGTTACCGCTTTGTATTTATTTATTAATGCTAAAGTTTCACTAAAGTCTTCTTCACTTCTTTTTTCTTTATTAAAAATTTCTTTAAGAAAATGTCTTTCTTCATTATTTGCTTTTTGAAAAATGATAACCAAAGGCATTGTTGTTTTACCTTCAAAAAAATCTTTACCAATTTCCTTACCAAAAATTTTTTGCGTAGAATAATAATCTAATGCATCATCTGCAATTTGGAATGCTAAACCAAGATTTTTTCCATAGGATTCTAAAGCATCTTTTTCTTTCTTACTTCTGTTAGTAATACAAGCACCAACCCTAGTGGCTGCAGCAAATAAAGCAGCTGTCTTCATATTTATGATATTAAAATAATTTTCTTCTAATAAATCTATTTCCCCTTTATGTTCTAACTGCAAAACTTCGCCTTGTGCGATTGTTGATGAGGTGGATGATAATATTTTTAGTATTTCCGAAGATCCATCTTCAACCATTAATTCAAAACATCTACTAAAAAGATAATCTCCAACTAATATAGAAGATTGGTTACCCCAAAGCGAATTGGTTGTTTTAATTCCTCTTCTTAGGTCACTATTATCAATTACATCGTCATGAAGTAGAGTTGCGCTATGAATTAATTCAACACAAGCTGCTAAGTTAATGTCTCTTTTGCCTTCTTCATAGCCACATAATTTTGAAGTAGCTAAAGTTAAAAGAGGCCTGATTCTTTTTCCTCCTGCTTTTAAGTGGTGGTCAGTCATTCTGTGAATCAAGTTTATTTCGCTTGCTAGTTTGTATTTTATTACTTGGCTAACATTATCTAATTTATCTCCAACAAGATTTTTTAGCTCTAAATAAGAATTATTTATTTCTTTTTTTAAAGGTATTACTGTTCCCATGTAAATAATTATAGCTTTTATTTTA
>MDTG01359657.1_pt1 | contig 22403 bp, 23 predicted proteins | sample 811421 | NCBI WGS metagenome assembly MDTG01 (sample SAMN05326645, study PRJNA326480) | marine metagenome | isolation source: seawater | place: Pacific Ocean: South East | collected 2011
TAGGGATTTGGTAATGCCTGATGTTAATGCTTGCACAAGACTTGCTGCAAAAGATGCTTATGAACAAGCTGGAATTGGTCCTGAGGATGTTAACCTTGTTGAGCTTCATGATTGTTTTGCGACAGCTGAAATGCTTCATTATGAAAACCTTGGACTTTGTAAAGATGGAGAAGCAGGAAGAATGATTGATGAAGGCGATGTCGAGCTTGGAGGAAAGGTTCCTGTTAACGTTTCAGGAGGTCTTTTATCAAAAGGTCATCCACTTGGAGCAACTGGCATAGCAAATATTTACGAGGTCTGCACTCATTTAAGAGAAGAAGCTGGAGCAAGACAAGTTCAGGGAGCAAGAATTGGGATGACTCATGTAATTGGTCTTGGAACTGCTTGTGGTATTCATATTTTAGAAAAAGTATCCTAAATAATTTCTTGAGAATAGGATTAACTGGGGACACTCACAATAATTCAAAAAATATAAATACTATATGTGAGATCTTCAATGATGAAAAAGTAGATCTAGTAATTCATACTGGAGATATAAGTCTCCCTAAATCACTTGATTTATTCAAGAGTTTAAATTGCAAATTAATTGGAGTTTTTGGAAATAACGATCAAGGTGATTTAGAAGACCTATTAAAAGTTTGCGATCTTAATGGATTTGACTTTCAGAATGGTTATAGAAAATTAGAATTTAAAGGAAGATCGATTTTTATCATTCATGATCCTAAAGACATAAAAGATGAATTCTACGGAAATGGCAACATTATTGTTCATGGGCACACTCATCGTTTCAGAGATGAAATAATTCAAGGAACCTTTTTTTTTAATCCTGGTGAATGTGCTGGGATAATGAAAGGTAGAAATCAAATTGGAATTATCTATTTAGAATCTCCCAGAATGAGAATCCTTAATTTCTAACTTTTTTTAAACTATTCAACAAAATATCTATTATTAAAATTATCAAAAAAATCGATATTGAGGGCCTTAGTAATCTTACAACATTCAAGTTTTGAGTCTCTATATATTCTAATAAAATTATGGGAATTATTGGAGATAATTCCTTTGAACCAGGAAACTTGTACCAGATTGTTATCGAAATAGTTACAACGAAAGAAAACATTATTTTTTTTAGTAAACTATTTTCTATTAACTTTCTAAGGCTGAGAGAAATAATGAGAGATAATAAAAAATAAATTACCCAAAATGAATAAATCACTTGAAATTCCTGAGAAAATTTTTTCTTATTTCTTCATCTGATATTATCCATTCACATTCTTTGTATTTTTTTGACAAAACTGCATCGTTCAGCTTTTTAAGATACTTCTCTTTGAAAATTTTGTTAGGGGGTACATTCTTTTTTAATGCCTGATCTTCTCTCCAAAGAAATAATTCCTTTATAACTTTTGAAGATTTCTTATTTTTCTTTAAAAACCTTTCATACCTAGCATGAGTAAAACTACTTTGAGCAATATTCAATTCCTCTTGCATTTTTATGCGTGCAAGGTCCATTAACTGTTTAGATTTTAATTTCTTGAATTGAAGCCTCTTTATTTCTAGCAAGTATTTAACGTCATTTGCTGCATAGTCTAACTGCGAAGATTGAAGAGGTCTTTTACTCCAATCTGAAGTTGTCATTGATTTTGAAATTGATTTCATAAATAGCTTTCTCACTAGATCTTTATAACTTATTTGGGTATCTTCTGAGCTTATAATGCTGTGAGCAATTTGAGTATCAAAAATATTTTCAATAGATACTCCATCAATTGTTGATAAAGCTGCTATGTCTCCTCGACAAGAGTGAAGGACTTTCAATATTTTTTTATTATTGAAGATTCGATTCAAAATATTTAACTTTTCTGATGAAATTTTTAAGCTGTCTACTATGAAAATTTCACTGGATGATCCCATCTGAATCAAGCTTAACTTTGGAAAATAAGTATCTCTCCACAAAAATTCAGTATCCACAGAAATATTTTCTTCGTTAATTAGCCTCTTTACTACCTCTGAAAGCTCAATATCATTATCAATATAATGTATTTTTTTTTTATTTAGAAAATGATCAAAAAAATAATTGAGAAATTTCATCAAGGAAACCTTTTTAAAACTTTTTTAAAGTTTTTCCCCAATTCAGGATGATTAATTGCTGTCTCTATGATTGACTCAAAATAACCAATTTTATTTCCGCAATCAAAACACTTCCCTTCCAAAAAAGTTGCGTAAACTTCCTCTTCAGAATTAATCAATCTCTTAATAGCATCTGTTATTTCAATTTCTTTATTTGATGAAGAATCGCTTTCAATATAATTGAATATTTCTGGCTTAAATATGTACCTTCCAACAACTGCGAAGTTGGATGGTGCTTTTTTTGGAGATGGTTTTTCTACGATATCTAAAATTCTATTTATGCCAAGTTTATTTTTTTTTCTTTCTAGTTTAGCAATGCCGTATTTTTCTGAATCTTTAGATGAAACTTTTTCTAGAAGAATAATACTTTTACCAAACTTTATGAATTTATCTCTCATGGCTGATAAATTATTTGCTAAATTTTTCTCACTTTTATGCATTACTCTATCGGGAAGAATTACTGCAAATGATTCATTCCCGACTATTTCTTTCGCTTGCAAAATAGCGTGACCAAGACCCTTCGCTTCTGATTGTCGAATACTTATAATTGTGCCATTAAGCTTAGATATAGACTTTATTTCCTTTAAAAGACTTCTCTTTACTCTTTTTTCGAGAGTTGTTTCTAATTCAAAGCTTGTATCAAAATGATCTTCAATGGAATTCTTGCTTGAATGAGTGACAAAAATTATTTCATCAAACCCGGCATTTATTATTTCTTCCACAACATATTGGATTATTGGTTTATCTATAATCGGAAGCATTTCTTTAGGGATAACTTTTGTGGCAGGCAACATTCTCGTACCAAGTCCTGCTACTGGAACAATGGCCTTAGATAACTTTATTTTAGATTTTTTTTGCTCTACCATACTTATCCCTTATCCTTATAATATCGTCCTCACCTAAATATTTTCCTGATTGAAGCTCTAAAATCACAAGATCCTGATTTCCATTGTTATATATAGAATGAATCTTATTTTTATCTATATTAATAAAATCTCCTTCAGAAACCATGAATCTTTCTTTATCAAGATACATAATTCCACTTCCGATGATGATAATCCATTTTTCGGATCTCTTTTTGTGAATTTGCTCGCTTAAAGATTGCCCATCTTTGATAACAATTTTTTTGATCTTATAATTTTTTCCTTCAGACAGTACATTGAAATAACCCCATGGTCTTTCACAATTTTTTGATGAATAGTTGTCAAGTAAAACGCTACTGCTATTAAGTTTATTTTTTCCACCTATTTCAAAACAAAGATCTATATTTAATTCATTACAAATATTTGTTTCAAGGATTTGCTCGTGATTATTCCTGTCACCTCCGTTACAAAAACAAACTTTCTCTTTTGTATATTTTTTTCTAAACTTTTTTAGGCCATTTTTTGATGAACCATCTTCATCATTTCTCTGAAGAATAATTTCATCTACTATTGATAAATTTTCTAAAATCAAAGCTCTCTCTTTTTGATCCATAAAATGTCTACCTTTTTTGGATATCAGCCAATTATCACTGTTTAGAATCACACAAAGTTTTTTTGAAATTTCTTTTGCTTCTTCGAAAAGTTTTATATGGCCTGAATGTAAGGGATCAAATCCCCCACTTACCAAAGACCAGTCATAAATATCTTTATTTTTCATAGAGTTGATCTAAATAATTTGATAGTTGAAATTTCCAATCATCCATTGGTATTCCAAAATTTTTATAAATTTGTTTACAATCTAATGCTGAATATAATGGCCTTTCTACTCGTGATAAATATTCTTTTGAAGATATTTTAGAAACTTTCATTTTATCTTTTGTTATCTTTTTTAAGTAAAGCAAATTAAAAATCTCTTCAGCGAAATCAAACCATGAGCAGTATGGATAGCCTGAAAAGTGGTAGGTTCCCCATTTATTAAATTCATTTTTTGAAATTATTTTTTTAGAAATTTCTAAAATACAGGTCGCTATTCCAATTGCTGATGTTGGAGAAGAAATTTGATCATTTACAACTCTTATTTCATTTTCATCTAAAAGATTTAACATGGTTGTTAGAAAGTTTTTTCCCGTCAGGCTAAATACCCAACTTACTCTAAGAATAATTCTTTTTTTATTATTTATAAAACATTCACCTTCAAATTTACTTTGTGCATAAACCCCTTTTGGATTTTTAAAAGCATTTTCTTCAATAGGTTTCTCTTTTTTTTGATCTCCAAATACGTAATCAGTTGAAATATGTATGAAGGGTAAATCAAATTTGTTACATAAAATAGAAATGTTTTTGGGTCCAAAAGCATTTGCTTTTCTACAAGCTTCTATTTCACTTTCAGCTCCTTCTACATCATTAAAAGCTGCTGCATTAATTACTATTCTGGGATTTACTTCGAGAATACTTTTTTCTAGAGTTTTTATATCGCTAAAGTTAAATTTTTTTGATGATAGAGGAAAAACTTCAAAATCTTCTTTTTGAAATTCCTTAATTAATTCTTTAGCTACCTGCCCAAATTCTCCAAATATTAATACTTTATTCTTCATGATATTTCGGAAGCAGTTTCTCTCTCTTAATTTGTTCTAATGTCTTAGCTGATTTATCCTTCAGTGATAGGATTGGGGATATATTTTTTGGCCATGATATATTAATGTCTTTGTCTTTCCACAGAATGGAGTATTGATCTTCAGGATAATAATATTCTGAGCATTTGTATTGAAATATTGCTTCTTTCGATAAAGTTATAAAACCATGAGCGAATCCTTTAGGTATAAATATAAATTGTATTTTTGTTGCATCAAGCTCAATGGTTTGAAAGTGCCCGAATTTTGGTGAGCCTAATCTAATATCAACAATTACATCTAATACTTTTCCATATGTTACAAAAACTAATTTATCTTGGGGATTAAGTAATTGATAATGAAGTCCTCTCAAAGTTCCTCTTTTTGACATTGACAGATTATCTTGAATAAATTTATCTTGGATGCCAATTTCATCAAATTTTAGACTATTAAAAGTCTCTAAAAAAAAACCTCTTTCGTCTCCAAATACCTTTGGGGAAATTACTTTTACTTCAGGAAAATAAAGATTTTGAATATTAATGTTCATCTAATAGCTTTTTTAAATATTTGCCATACTCGCTTCCTTCATAGCTAGATATGTTTTTTATTAGTTGTTTTCTATTTATAAGGCCCATTCGAAAAGAAATTTCATCTGGACAAAAGTCAATCTTTCCTTTCCTTTTTTGAATAGCCTTTATAAAACTTGAAGCTTCTAAAAGTGAGTCGTGAGTTCCAGTATCAAACCATTGGATATCTTCACCAAGAATATTAACTTCCATTGAGTTATTTTTAATATAAATGTTATTGAGATCTGTAATTTCTAATTCATTTCTTATAGATGGTTTAAGAGATTTTGCATACCTCACAACATCTTTATCATAGAGATACAGGCCAGTTACAGCATATGAAGATTTTGGAAATGTTGGTTTTTCCTCAATTGAAATGGCTTTTAAATCATTATCAAATTCAATTACACCATATCTATTTGGATCAGAAACTGCATAAGCAAATATTTGTGCTCCTCCGTCTAAACGAAAATTATCATTTTTATCAAATGATTGTAAATTCCCTCCTTGAAAAATATTATCCCCTAATATTAAACAACAAGGATTATTGTCAATAAACTTTTCTCCAATAATAAAGGCCTCTGCTAATCCATTAGGTTTATCTTGGATCATATATTCAATTTTTATGCCTAAAGAAGATCCATCTTCTAATAAATTTTTAAATAAATTTAAATAATTTGACGTTGAAATGATTAATACTTCTTCAATACCTGAGTAAATTAGAGTAGAGAGAGGATAAAAAATCATTGGCTTATCATAAACAGGGATTAATTGCTTCGAGATACCTATCGTTGAGGGACGCAACCTAGATCCACTTCCTCCAGCTAATATTATTCCTTTTTTTATCATTTTTGTTTTTTGAATTTGTCTAGATAATGCTTAACTGTGAAGTTAAGTGCATCATCAAAATCCCAATTAGGTTTCCAGTCTAAATTTTCTCTTATCTTTTCTGAATTTATTGAATACCTGAAGTCATGCCCTCTTCGATCTTCTACAAACTGCATGAGATTAGAATATTTTTTTCCTGCATCAAGTGGTTCTATTTCATCAAGAATAAAACATATTTTCCGAACTAGATCGATATTTCTAATTTCGTTGTTAGCTCCAATATTAAATTTTTCGTTAATTATATTTTTTTCTAATACCATTAATATCGCTTCACAAAAATCTTCAACGAAGATCCAGTCTCTTATCTGTTCTCCATCACCATATATTGGAATGTTTAATCCATTTAGTGCTTTGTTTATAACAAGTGGAATGAGCTTTTCTTCATATTGATTTGGTCCAAAATTATTGGAACAGTTCAATAATGTACTGGGTAATTTATAAGTCTCATTAAAACTTCTTACTAGATGATCAGATGAAGCCTTACTGGCTGAGTATGGACTATTTGGTTTGTATGGTGTGTTTTCATTAAATGAATTTTCACCTAATTCTAGACTGCCAAAAACCTCATCAGTTGAGATATGAATAAACAAAAAATTTCTTTTTTTATTCTCATCGTAATAATTTAAGGATGCCTTCAATAATGAGTATGTACCTAAAATATTTGTCTCTATAAACGTATCGGGAGCTGAAATAGATCTATCAACATGAGATTCAGCCGCAAAATGGATAACTTTATCAGGAAGAATTTCTGAGAAAATATCTACCAAAGCTTTCTCATTGCTTACATTAACATTGAAGTGTTTTGAAACTTTATCTAAATCTAAATTATCTAAATCAGCTGCATAAGTTAAAGAATCAATAACAAAGATTTCATACTTATTATGACTAAGCATCTTAATAAAGTTGCTACCAATAAAACCAAATCCTCCTGTAACTATTATCTTCTGTTTACTCATAATACTTTTCTAGATCGCTTGGGATTCTTGGAATACTTTTAAAAATCAAGAAAAGAATTTTTGATTCTTTAAAAAAGATTTTCCATACAGTTATAAAAATCAAGCAAAAATACATAAACAAAGATTTTCGATCATCGTACCAAACTTCTAGATTTGCTTTAAATGAAGAAAGAACGGTCGAATGGAATTCAATTGGATCATTTACTTTTGATAATATGTTTTCTTCATTACGTAGGATAATAGAAGAAATACCTGATAAACCAGGTTTAATCTTTGATAGCCTGTGCTTCATATTATCAGGATAAGAATCATAACCTGACCTAACAAGTGGTCTTGGACCAATGAGGCTCATATTTCCGATTAATACATTTAAGATTTGGGGTAATTCATTAATCTTGGTTTTTCTTAAGATTTTGCCAAAGGGCAGAATTCTGAAATCATTATCAATAGTTATAGTGCCGCTTCCCAGACTTTCACTATTTTTCATCATGGTGGCAAATTTGATAAGGTAAAATTCTTTTTCATCCAAGCCAACTCTTTTTTGGAAATAAAAAATTTCACCTTCTCCTGTAACCTTCAGAAAGATAGCAATTAAGATTAGTAAAGGTGATAAAAATACTAAAGCAAGAAATGAAAAGAATATATCAAAAATTCTTATTAACATTACATTTTATTTTCAAGACTCCTGCCTTTGTCTTCATGATCAAATTCTGAGATGATTTTTTTGAATAAAGAAATAATATTTTCTTTAGAATAATTCTTTTTTAAAAATAATTTATCAATGTCATCAATGAATGTATCAAAATCAATGTTTAATTCTTGAGGTTTACTATTTTTAACAATCCCAATTTCTTCATAATGATCTAGTACCAGAGATTCTCCTGATGTAAAAAATTCCTCAAATGGCTTTTCTCCAGTTGTATCACTTCCAAAAAAAAGACATGGCCAAGTTCCGTCGTCTTTATTGACTTTCAAAAAATTTCTAGCCTCATCCTCTGATGAGCATTCAAAAGGCTTTAAATTATTTGATTTAAGAAAATTTATAGCTATGGATTTAAAATTTATAAGATGAAGATTCTCATCAAGTTTTGGAAAATATATTTCTCCATTTGAGCCAAATAAAGATGATAGCAAACATAATCTTCCTGCTTCTTCATGAGTTAAAAAATATCTTCTGATATCGTTTGGTGCACTAATTGGCTGTTTTTTTTCAAGCCTTGAAATAAATCCATCTAATAGACTTCCATTAGAAAAGGCAACATTAGCAAATCGAGCAGAAGAAAATTTATTTATTTCGAAAATTGAATCTAAAAAAATTTCCATTGCCCTTTTTGATGCACCCATTAAATTCACAGGATTAGCTGCTTTATCGGTTGAAACACAAAAATAGTTTTTTGCTCCAAATTCTTTAGATAGTTTATAAGCTTCAACGGTATTCAATATATTTACTTCAAACATTCTTTGAAGAGAGAAAGCATCCTTTTCACTTCTAACATGCTTGAGGGCAGATAGATTCAATACAAAGTCATATCCATTATTTTGTTCAAAAAGCTTCGATAAATTACTTTTGTTTGCATCTAGACAGAAGGTTGAAAAATGCCCTTTAGAATAACCAATGCTACTTCTAACATCTCTAACAAATTCAACGAGATCATTTTCGTTTAAATCTACAACGTGAAGTAATTTTGCATCTCTTTTAAATATTTCTTTAGATACTGCTTGACCAATTGAGCCGGCACCACCGATTACTAAAAATGAAGACGATTGAATGATTTCTTCAATCTCAGAATGGTTTAACTCAATATCTTTTTCAAAAAGATTAACTTCTCTCTCAATAATGTCTGAAATATCCATTTCTTCTATTTAAATAAAGAACTTAAGCTCTCATTAACTGTGTAAGGTGGGCTCCATCCTATTTTTTTTATCTTTGAAATATCTAGTTGATGAGCAGTATTAATGAAATCATACTGCTTGTCCATACCAATTAGATTGAGAACTTTTTGCATCCATGATTTTTTCATTTTAAAAATAAAAGGCTTTTTCTTTTGTGAAATTTTCATTAATGCAAGTAGCTTTACTATGCTCATATCATCATCATCAGAGCAATTTATGAGACAAAATTTTTCTAAATTCTCCCAGTCCTTCTCAATAAAAAAAACTATTAATGAAGTTAGATTAAAAAGTGAAATATAACTTCTTTTTTCATCAAAACCTTTAAATGGAAGTGGTATTGAAAAGGATGAAAGTTTCTTCAACTTAGAAAAAAAGGATTTTGCTCCTTTTCCGTAAACCAAAGGCGCTCTTATGACAATAGATTGAATCAAGTTTTTATTGTCTTCCAAATAATTCTCACATAATAGTTTGGATTTTTCATATGAATTACTGCCTATGCCCTTATCACTTTCATTGAAAATTCTTTCATCGCCATTATATAAATTGGCTGTGCTGAGAAATATAAATTTTTTTGTTCCATTCAAAATAAGCCGATCAATAAGATTGATAGTTCCTTTTAAATTTATTTTCTTATGAGGAGATTCATGAAATTCATGATTTGTAACTTTTGAAAATCCAGCCAAATGTATGACAAGATCATATTTTGTTTTAATGTTTCGTAAATCATCTTTGTCTGAAAGATCACATTGAATTTCATTATCATTGATACTTCCTTGAACAATCTTTGATCTATTGACTAGATAATCTACATCTATGTTAGTTCTAGACAATGAATCCTTTAAATGGCTGCCTATAAAGCCGGTGCTTCCGGTTAAAAGAATTTTCATTTCTTTTGGATATAACCTCTAGATCTTTCATAGCCAAAAAATCCAAGCAAAAATAAAATTCTAATGGAACTGAATAGGTGCCATCTTAGATATTGAAATTTTTTTCTTGAATCCCTTCTTGCGTCATGAACTACTTCTGAAGAAGTATCAACAACAAAGCTAAGTTTTCTTTTTGAAAATCTTCTACAGATGTCTGCATCTTCATAATACATAAAGAAATTTTCATCAAATCCACTTATAAGTCTAAAATTATCTGTAGAGCAAATTAAAAAAATAGCAGAAATCCAATCAAAATTATCTTCTTCATAACTAACAGATCCAACGTTTTTCCAGCCAAGAAATCTTAGGATCAAATGAAATAAATTAGGGAATTTTCTTAAGTTGTCTTCATCAAATCCGTCTTTATTTTTTATAGATGGCGACAAGAAGGCAACATTATCACTGAGATATCCCATAAAATTTATTGATATTTTTGTTATCTCAATGTCCGGATTGCAGATACAAAAATAAGCTGTATCTATTTTAGAGAATGCATAATTATGATTTGATCCAAACCCTTTAGGAGTTTTGTTTTTAATAATCATCAATTGAAAATCATGCTGCTTTGTCAACTCTTTAAGAGACGAGAGATCCTCAGGTATATTTACTGTCAAAATAATCTTTGGATTTTCAAAACTTTTGATTATAGATAGAATTGCTTTGCAAGCTAAATCTATTTGATTGTGGCTAACAATTGAGAAAGTGATCATAAATTGCCTTTTTTATATTTAAAATTCCAAAAAGAAATTGCAAATATTAACATTGCAAGATGACCTGATTTAATTACAAGAAGACCTTCATTAAAAAAGCTATACATTATAAAAAAAATAACTATTGCCATTGGAGCGCTCCTTTTTTGAAAAAAAATTTTTATATTTCTTAAGAAAGAAGCGGCAAGATAGGAAAGGAAAAATAATGAGGCTACAATTCCAAAATCACTCAGCAACCTTAAATAAAGTACATCCAAAGGACCAGGCTTTTCATATTGAATTGAAAAACTCATATAAGATAATGGACCTCCTCCAAATAAAAGTTTTGAAACATCAAGCCATTCTAAATATCTGAAGTAATTTTGAAGCCTTACATTTAAGCTAGGATCTGAAATTAACGTTTGCAAATCTGACGTTAATATAGATAGAGCTTTCAAATCAATAAAAGTCAAAATATATATAAATATTAAGGGAAAACTTACTAGATACAAAGTCCTCACGTACCATGAAGCAACTATGAATGAACTGATAATGAAGGCACCGAAAGAAACTCTTGACTCACTATAAATAATTGCCAATATTAAGAATAACAATTCAATCTTTGATCCCCTGATTATTCCTGCCATAACCAATAAGAAAAAAGTGCTTACAATTAGGGCGAAAGCGTAAGGGAGATTAAAAATTCCGTATTTAGGGAAAACTTGAGCAAAATCATAAATAGGTAGTCCATAAATCTCAGCCAAAACTCCATATAAATGAGTAGTTGTATTAAAAAAAATAAATAATCGCAAATATTTATAAAGGTCTTCTTGTCTATTTTCTTCGAAAATCTTTTTTGCAAAATAAAAAATGTAGACAATACTTGAATACCATATTATTTGAAATACTGCATAGAAAGGATTTCCTCTAAAAATAAAAATAATTAGAAGATAGGAAATAATTAAAAAAATAATAACTTTGTATACATTTAAAAAATCTTTTTCTAAGGATCTTAGGAAGTTAATAGCCATGAAGCTAAAAAGAAAGAATAAAATAAGAACATCCAATCTAAAATCTGAAGTTCCTCCTGGAATCTGAATGAAAGAGATTCTAGGAGAATATAAAAATAAAAAAAATAAGAAAAAAAATAATGAGACTGTATTTACTCTAGACAGCAGCATTTATTATTGCCTTTTTGAAATTTTCATAATTGTAAATTGAGGAGGCCCTTAAGGATTTATTCTTTAGATTTTTGTAAAATTTTATATCCTCGAATACTCTATCAATCTGTAATTTAAGATTAACCAAATCCTCGTTCGTGCGATATGGCATGAATTCGTCTTCCTGAAGTATAGTTTTTAGAGCTTCATTTGGATAACTGATTAAAATTAGTCCTAGAGACATTGCTTCAAGAGGAGGCAATCCAAATCCTTCAAACCTAGACGTATTAACGAAAAATGAACTTGAGTTTAGTTCATTTAGATACTGCTCATCGTCAGTAGGATTGATTAAAGATATTTTCTCTGGCAATTCTAGATTTTCTTGTGAGATCACTTTAAATTCATAATTTCTAAAAGAATCTATAGTTGAAAGAAATATAAAATCATCAAGACCTTTTCTTACCTGAGAACTTCCAACTGTAACAAAAGACTTGGTCAATTTGTCTGATGGGGGTATTGAGTGCTGAATAATATGAGGAAATATTACTGGATAATCTTTTTCAGAAGAATTCTCACCATTAAAATATTTATTCTTTGTAAGGTGGGAATTAAAAATTATCTTTGAATATGCAAACTTTCTACTTAGCCTAAATAAAACCTTATAGACTTTCTTAAAAAGAAAATTAGCTTTTTCATTTTTTTCAAATATATTTTCATCATCGGCTTGAACATATCTAATAACTTTGAATCTAAAAAAAATAAAGACGAAACAACAAATAACTGGATCTGAAATAAAGATTATGCTTTTTTTAGAATTTAACGATCCTTTTATACTAAGTAAAAATAAGTAAAAAATCTTTATAAGTGTAGAATTGCTATTTATCTTAAGAGAAGAACATTCAATTGACTCATCAACTTTAAATTTATTTTCATTGCTATCAAGATATAAAAGTTTGCAGGTCTTTCCTTTAGAATTTAACACATTCAAAGCTGATAAAAGAACTCTATTTCCTCCATTCCTCTTTAAAGAAGGAAAAATAAACACATAATCATATTTCAATTTATATCTCTTTGTGCTCAATCCCGTTTATTCTGCAGATCTCATTAATGCTTTTTTTTCTAAACTGGAAATACGGTAAATTTTCTAAATGATAAGAGATAATTTTTTTATCAGATAGTAGATCCAAAGAAGCCCCTATAAAAATTGAGGAATTATATGGCTGAGCAATCAAATTTAAGTTCTTAGAAAAGAATGCCACTTCAATAGGGATATTTTGATTTTGGAAAATTTCAAAGCCCATTTCTTCATATTTTTTTAAATTTGTCTTTTTTTCTAAATGATGAGTCTTTATGTAAATATTTTTAAAACCTAATTTGAGAATTTCATTTTTTACTTTCTCAATGGTACCTAAATAACTAGATTGAGACATCCTTCCAGATTCGATAGAGTGATGTGATAAAACTATTGCTGAATTAGGAGGAAAATCGACAATTTTTTCATTGAAGAATTTATAATAAGCCTCTTTTACTTGTTGTTTATTACTTCTAAATTTTATTTTTGTATTTTTTCCTGTAAAAGCTAGATCACTATTTATTGAAACTCCGTTTTTTGTAATTGGATCAGCAAAAAGTTTATATTCAGGAGGATATTTGAATATTCCCTGAAAGAGGAAAAGAAAAAACTTCATGAATCTTTTTGTATTCTTTAATTTCATAAAAGTTGCCATACCATCATCAAATAAGAAAGTATTTGAGTTTTCTATATTTAAATATTTCTGCAAGGCATAGAAATAAGATCCTGAATTAAAAGCTGTATATAGTAAGTAATTTTTATTCTTAATATTCTTTTTTAGAAAACTTCTATATTTATTTAATTCCTTATACTTAAAAAACCATTTTTTTTTGATCTCAGGATCAATCTCATAATGAAATACCTCTCCATTAAACTCAAAAAAATGTTTCATGCCTTGAAGAGTTTCTTCATCTCCATGCCATAGAACATCAAACTCTCCATCACCGATGAAGGGAATTATGAAAAAAAGATGTGATGGAGAGTGTGCATCTATAAGAATTTTCATTTATTTTTTATGATTTCTGAATAGCTTATCTCTCTAGATACTCTTCCCTTGATAATTTCAAAAATTCTATCCGTTCGATTAAGCGTGGAGGTCCTATGGGCAATTATTATCTTTATTCTCTGTCCGGGTAAATCATATATTGAATCCATGACTTCATTTTCAGTAACGCTATCTAAAGAGCTTGTAGCTTCATCAAATATCAAGACTTTTGGATCTTTATATAAAGCTCTAGCAATTCCAACTCTTTGAATTTGACCTCCTGATAATTTTGAGCCCCTCTCTCCTAAAAACATTTCTATAGAATCTTCTTTATTAGCAATTAGTTCAGTGAGTTGGGCCATTCTTATAGATTCAATAACTTTTTCTTTATCAATATGTGAATTTTCTATACCAAAAGCAATATTTTCTTTAAGGGATCTGTTTGAGATGAAAATGTTCTGTGGCACAAAACTAATTTGGTTTCGCCATTCACTCAGGTTTTTAAAACAATCGTTATTATTGAAATAAATAGAACCATCTTTTGGTAAAAGTAGCCCAAGCAGAATATTTATTAAAGTAGTTTTACCGGATCCACTCTCACCAATAATGCCAATAGTTTCTCCTGCTTTTATATGGAGATTAATATCGGTTAGAGCTTGCTCATTACTTTTAAAATATGAAAAATTAATTTTTGATAAAACAAGATTATTACTCTTAGAAAGATTTAGGTCTTTCTTGTTCTCATAATATTTTATCTTTTTTTCATTAAATATAATTGATGGGCTTTTTATTTCATCATGAATTAATTCAAGAACAGGTTTTTCAAACCTTAATTGTTGAACAGCATGAGTAATTTTTTGAATAGAAGGAAGCATTTTAAAGGTTGCTGCAACATAGATTCCAATCAGGGGAATGATTTCAGAGGAACTAATATCTTGATAAAAGAGAATTAAAATTGTGAAAATAACAGCACTGATTGCAGTAAATTCAAGAAGAATTCTAGGCATTAGTGCAACAAAAAATTGTTTTTTTTCAGCACTAGCTGCACCATAATTATCTTCTTTAAAAATGTCATTGAACTGGCCCTCCTTTTGAAAAACCTTGAGCTCTTTAATTCCAAATATAGATTGTTGTAGTGTCTCTACTTTTCTGAATTCTAAATTTTGACGTTTTTCACCCCATATAAGAAGTCTTTTTCTTGTAAAGAAGTAATAGAGATAACCAACCATAAAAAAAACTAATGATGTAACTAATATTATTAGTGGATTTAATATGACTAGAAAAATTAACATTCCGATGACTATAAATGACTCAACTATCAAAAATAAAATTTGTTTTAATATTCCATCAATAAATCTTGTTACCTCAATAGAAATGTTCCTTATTAAATTAGAGGAATCAATATTTAAATAAGTTTCAAATGAATAATTAGTGTATTTTTTAAAAAGATTTTGAGAGATCAAACCCTTCATTTGATACACAAATTTTGCTTGTAAAAAAGATACGATTGAAATGAATATTCCTTTAAATAGGTAAAAGCTAATAAGCAGGAATAAAAGGAAAATTGTACTATCAGAGAAAAAACTTTTTAAAGGCTGAAATAGCTCATTTATTGTTGGATATTTTGATATTGATTCTGGATCGAGGATCACAGCTATAGTAGGCAAAAGAAGAGCAATGCCAAGCGTTTCAAGGAAAACAGAAATAACCATTAAGAAAATTAAGAGAAAGAAAAATGCTCTTAAATTATTAGGTATTAATTTATATGTTTTTAAAAAGAAGCTCATTATTGAATCAAGTGAGCAAATCTTCGATGTAAAGTTCGGAATTCAAATTTTGTGTGAAATTAGAAAATTTAGTTTTACTAAACATGTAGTCCTTTATTGGAAGTTGAAAATTTTAAGCGGTCCTTTTTTATAATCATGGTTGAAAAATTCATATATAAGTGTTCCCTGATAATTATTTTGAACATTTAAAAAAGATTCCCTATCGTTTCTCTCCCAACCCCAATCATTTTTCCAAGAGTCTGGATTTGCATCATAGTTTCCAAAAAATTTTTTACCAAACCCTAATCTGGTAAGCCAATTTGCTGAAAAAACAGGAACTCCTCCTTCTTTTTTTAAGAACTGATCATGATGAAAAACTACATCAGGAAGAACTAAATTATGAATATTTCTTTTCAAGAAATTCATTGCAACATCTTCAGATGCATTGAACAAATGATAACTTGATGTAGGAACAATAAATTTTTTAAATAAATCTACATTAATTAAGAAGCCAAAATCTGCGGGTACTTCAATTGAGAAGGGCTTCCCATACATTTCCCAAGGTAGATCCATATCAGATGACCTGTACCATCCTCCCCTACCTGGTAACATCATCAAAGGTGCCCTACCTAAGATACCGCACTGATTTTCTGTTTCTTTTTCAATAAATATTTTTCCTATGGTTCCAAAAAAATTAAAGCCTATCAGACCAAACTTATCTAAAACTCCACTTTCTGCATAACGATTAACCTTTTCATATTCTTGAGAAGAGTGCGGAAAAATATCGTGGCTAGTCCATAAAATAAATTTCGTTGATGGTTCAATATTTTCGGCCATGGTCTTCCATGCCCATTGCAGTCCTCGTCCTTGGTTGGGAATAAAATTTATTCCCCTTCTAGTACAAATATCCTTTCCTGCATGGATTTGTTTTTCACTAGAACAATCATCAATATTAGTGAATTTAATGTTAGAGAAATTATTCCTATCAAGAAAGCCTTCGAGAAGGGAATAATTATTTCTAGATGATATGAATATTTCAATTAAAGGCATCTTTTAATATTTTATCTAAAACTAAAAACTATTTTAATTAAAGTTGTTTATAGCAATCAGAGAATCACAGCTATTAAAAGCTATATTAAATGTCTTATTAGCATAATTATGATTTTTCGAGCTCACCTCTGAATTTAATTTAATCAAAGAGGTCATTGGACTTTCTAAATGTTGTATTTCATCAAGTTTAAAATTATATTTTGTATTACTTGAGTCCAATACATATATTTCTCTCCTTCTTTTTTTAAACCCATTGCCCGTCAAGATTCTAACTTCATTAATTGAATCTCCAGTTAATCTTATGAACCATTTTTGACGGTTATCTTTGATAATATTATTTACTGCAAGGATCTTAAAATTTGGGGATAGAAAACTGATAATTCCTAAAGGATGAGGCCCCCAGTCAAATAATGGCAACGTCTTTCTTCTGATGGGTCCACTTCCATAGTCATATATGTAAAGCTTTTTTATTTTTTTCTTCAATATAGCTTCTACAAAAACCTGGAAAGGTTTTGAGAAAAAGTGGAAGTGATTTACAAATATTCTTTTTTTATTTTCTTTAGGTAGATCACTGTAAAAATGTTTCTGATCCAAATTTGTAAACAAAGGTTTTTCCAAGATAAATTTTAGATCTAAATGATGGATCTCTTTAATGATTTTGTATTGATTTTCTGGATTTGTGCAAATTACAACTTTATTTATTTTTTCTTTTTCAATTTTATTTTTGAAAATATTTTTATCTTCTAATATCTCGATTAAAGCCTTTCTGGCGGGGATATGAAATACCAACTCAGAAGAATCTATTTGTTGGATAGTTTTTATATAGTTTTTAGACCAGTTACCAGAACCAATCAAAAGTATTCTGTTTTCTATATTTTTTCTGCCCAACTTAAAAGCCTCTCTATTCCCTCGTCAATGCCAATTTTGGGATTATAGCCCAAGTCTTTTTTAGCCTTATCTATTGAGGGGCATCGTCTATTAGGCTCATCTTCGGGATAATTTTCTGGATAATCCTCAATATTTATTTCCAATTCTTTTTGATAGAGATTTTTAAATTTCATTGCTAGCTCATTAACAGATATTTCTGGCTCTGGATTTCCAATATTGTAGGCCTGTCCAGACTTCCCTTTTATTATTACTTTCCAAAATCCTGATACAGCATCCGTAATATAACAGTATGTCCTTGTTTGAACGCCAGAACCATATACTTGAAGACTTTTTCCCTCTAAGGCATTGAAAGTAAAGTTAGGCATTACCCTGTAATCAGTTTTCTGCATCCCAGGACCATAGACATTAAAAGGTCTTATTATGTTCGTTTTTAGGTTGTTATATTCATTGTAAATAAATGAAAGCGTTTCACCTGCTCTTTTACTTTCATCATAACAAGATCTGGGTCCTATAGAACTCACGTAACCTTTGTAATCCTCTTGGATTGGAATGTTATTTTCATCTGGATCGCCATAAATTTCACTCGAACTAAAAAAAGTGTATCTAGAAGAATTTTTCTCTGCCAGATCTAGTAAGGTTTTTGAACCATTTATTGCAACATCAAAAGTTTGCATTGGCTTGGCTTTATACTGAGCAGGACTTGCTATTCCTGCAGCATGAATTACAAAATCGATTTTAGCTGAAGGTAGTTTTGGTTCTGTTTTTGAAAGATCTAAATCAATAAATTCAAACCAATTTTTGTCATATTTTTTTACATACTCACCTAATATTCCTGAAGATACAAAATTATCAGCACCTATGAGCTTGATATTAGAATCATATTTTTGATTAAAATAATTCACAGATTCAGCAAAATATCTTCCTAAGAAGCCAGCAATACCAGCAAAAAAAATTGTCTTGTTCTCTAAAGATTTGAAATCTTCTTCAAGATTAGAACATATTTCCTCAATGTCAGATTCGAGATAAAAAGACATTACTACTTCAGTTTTTTTGGTGGAATTGGTTGAAAATGTGGAACATTGAATTGTTTAGTAAATTCATAGATTGAATCTATGTACTCGTATGCAAAGATCAATAAGAGATCTGGTTTATTTTTAAGCATTTCTTCTCGTGAACGAATTGGTATGTGCATTCCTGGGCTCATCTTTCCTTCTTTTAATGGACTATCGTCGACAATGTATGAAACTAAATCTTGATTGATTTTTCCAAAGTTTGTAATCGTTGCAAGTCTTGCAGGGGCACCGAAACCAACAACATTTTTATCTTTAAATTTTTTTAAAATTTCAATTAACTCCTTAATATATTTGTTGATAGAAGATTGAAAGGAGTGAATTTTTTCATTTGTAAAATCATTTTTCTCTTGATTAAGGAATTCTTCCACTGATTTATGAATATTTTTGTTTGAAGATTCTTTTGAAAAAGTCAGCCTCAGAGAGCCGCCATGTGGTGATATTTTTTCAACTTCAGTAAGAATAAGTCCTTTTTCTCTGAATATTTGCTTCATAGATGTGACAGAGTAATAGAATGGTCTATCAAAATAAAATCTTTCAAATTGAAAATTTTTTATGAGATTACTTAAATATTCAATTTCAATATAAATATCTCCGTCACTAGATATGAGGTTGTAAAGTGCTTCAATGAAATCTTTAGGCTCTTCAAGATGGGTAAATATACTTGAAGCAACTATTGCATCTGGATGTCCGTAATTTTCAATAATTTTCTTTCCAGATTTTAGGGTGAAAAAATCTATTATGGTTTCTAATCCTTCATCATTAGCAATCTTTCCAACGTTTACGGAAGGATCAATTCCTAAGCATTTTACTCCCAGCTTTTTAAGAGGCCTCAAAAGTATTCCATCATTAGATCCTATGTCTAAAACAAAGTCATGTTTCTCAAGTTTCTCTGCCAGAACATTAAAATGTTCTTGTAGCTCTGGATTAACAGAAGACAAATAATAATAGTCTTCAAACATTTCGGAACGATCTATAATCTGATTTAGCTGGCCGCAAAAACAATTGTTACAAATCAGAGCCTTTAAGTTCCAAAATTTCTCTTTTTTTATTTCTAACTCATCAGCAGGATATTTATTTGCAAGAGGCTGATCTCCAAGATCAGCCAAAGTTGAACATTCAGAGTTGCACAAATTGCATTTCATATATTCTTTGCACCTCTTAGAAATTATTAGAATTAACTGAAGAATTGCATTCTATAGCATTGTGAATTAATTAACCATATCTTCTTAGATAGAGCTTTTGTGGTCTTGAAAAAGTTTTTCAGCCAAATAAAAATCATAAAGAGTATCTATATTTATAGAATAAATACCTTCAGTGATTATTGGAAAAACTTCATCATTAACGAGAATCCCTTTTCTAATATTCTCAGAACTAGTCATGTAGATTGAACCGCTTCTTATGTAAACATTTGGGAGTAATTGCCTAGGCCTCATATCTTCAAATCCTTGATCATAAAAATTTAATAATTTTCCATCATCGATAATCTTCATCCTAAATGGGTGATTTGCACCCACATCACAAACACTTACTACTGATGAATTATTGTTTTGAGAAAAAATTTCATAGGACTGCAAAATGTCATCAACTTTTCTAAATGGACAAGTTGGTTGAAGTAACAGTATTCCATCAAAAGAGATTCTGGTACTTTTATACGTTTCATTAAGTTCATATTTCAAAACATCTATTGTCAATGAATCATCGTCTGATAATTTTTTTGGTCTTAAACCATTAAAATTTATCTCATAATTTTTCGAAATTTCAATTATTTCATTATCATCTGTGCTTACAAGATTATAAAAATTATCTGGAAGTTTTGAAGCTATTTCGAAGGAATATTCTATTAATGGTTTGCCAGCTAATATTTTTTTATTCTTTCCTGGCACTCCTTTTGAACCTTTCCTTGCAGGAATTACTGTAAGTATTTTCATCTTATTTTATAAGATTACCTTGATTGAAGACTAAGTTTTTCATATTGTTAAAATCTTTTTTATGAAAAAGTTTAATATTTTTTTTACATAAAGAACTTTGAGAATCCCAAAAATTTTTAGTCCATCCTGATATGTGAGGAGTTAAAGTGAAATTATCTAATTCTAAATATTCTTTTTTGATTTCTCCATTTGGAAGTCCAAAAACATCAATAGAGCATCCTCTAATTAATCCCTTTTTTGAGATTTTTTTTAACTCCACCATATCATTTGTTTCCCCTCTGCCAGCATTAATATAGAAAACATCCTTAGGAAAAAATTTTAAAGATTTAGAGTTGATGATATTTAATGTTTTTCTTGTTAAGGGAAGTACATTTATTATATGTGTCCTATCTTCTAATGCTGGTTTTAATTCATTCAGAGAAAAGTAGTTAGTGTCTCCGGTCTTCTTTCTCTTTGATCTTGTCACAACATTTATAGAATTTACTTTTCCAGATAAAAATTCTTTCAACCCTCTCCCAATTTCTCCATAGCCTAGAATTGCAAGATCAATATCATCAAAATCGAGCATTTGTTCAAAATAATCATCATATTTATCTCTGTTTTGTAAAGATTTATTTCCGATATTGAATACCTTACAACTTCTAAAAAGTTCACCAATACAATAAGTAATCACTGAATTAGAGTTAATTCCCTTGCTATTTGTCACTGTAAGATTTCTGTTTCTGATAAAATCTTCAGAAATTTTATCAATACCAACTGATCCAAAATGGACCCATTCAAGATTTTTAAAGCAATTCAAATATTCTTCTGTTGGGGTGTTCCCAAAGTAAGCTACGACATTATTTTTTTTTAGATTTTGATTCGTGAAATAAAAATCATAACTTGATTTCAGTTCATTAAAAAAATTATTTGGCGCTCTGTATGCTTTTAAATTTTTATTCCAATCTGAAATGATTATTTTATTACCATTTGTACTCATAACCCTTCTTAAAATTGCTGGAGATATTTTCAATATAATTCGGATCAATGCCTATTCCAGGTAAATCTTTCATTTTCAGCATAATGTTTAATAAATCTAAATCATTTTTATCTTTAAAAAGAAAATTATTTATTTCCAAATCAACTAAAGGTACTTCTAGAAAATCAATATTAGGAATTGATACTGAAAGATGATAGTTAACCATTTGTGCGACCAAGGACCCCCAAACATGAATAGAACATTTCTTATTATTTTTTTTACATTCCTTTGCAATTTCCAAGCAGGAGGATATACCTCCACTATGACATGCATCAAATTGGATCTGATTTATTTTTCCAACTTTTATTAAATTTAATAATTCACCGTAACCTGAGTATGCTTCACCAGCAGCGATATCAAAACTTGCTTTATCTTGAAGAATAGCATGATCTAAAAGATTATCAGGATGAAGAGGTTCCTCAAGCCAATATATATTGGAGTTTTTGAAAAATTCAATCTTGTCCAGTACGTCATCCAAAGACCAGCAAGGATTTCTAGTGCCGCATATTCCATCTATCATTTTACAAAAGTTGCTTGATTCCTTAATAGCATGAACTCTTTCTATATCTTTATTCCAGCTGAATTTTCCTACCCTTATTTTGTAACCAGAATATCCCTCGTCAATTACTTTTTCGCTCTCAACAGATATTTCATCAGGTTCATAAATGACTGACCCGCCTGAAGCATAGAATCTTGGCTTGGACTCATTTGAGGTTATTAAATTATGAAGTGGAACCTCTCTAATTCTTGCAATTAGATCCAAACATGCATTTTCCATGCATCCTATACAAGCTTTAAGTATTCCATTTCTCGAGGAGAAAGGTATTGATAAATTATCTAATTCAAACAAGAATTCCTCTATATTTTTTCCGGAGAATTGATCATCCAAAA
>MDTG01429827.1_pt1 | contig 22399 bp, 6 predicted proteins | sample 811421 | NCBI WGS metagenome assembly MDTG01 (sample SAMN05326645, study PRJNA326480) | marine metagenome | isolation source: seawater | place: Pacific Ocean: South East | collected 2011
GCATTAAACCCGAGGAAATTGATTGTGCTCTGATTAGTCACCATCATGGAGACCATGGTGGTGGCGCCTCAATCGCTCAAAAGAAATGGCAGATGCAGATTTTAGCTAACGAAAGAACTGCTCAAGAATTGAACTTGGACCCAATGCTTACCACATATTTTGGATCACTTGACATGATAAGAATTGGCGAGGAATTATCGGTACTACCTGTCCCAGTACCACATTCAGGCTCCGATAATGTTGCATTTATTGCGAGTTACCGAGGCGAGAGAGCGGCAGTCATTACTGATTTGGGTTCATGGACAGATGAACTTGTCAAACACGTTTACGGTTGCGAACATATCTCCATTGAAGCGAATTATGATGAAAATAGGTTGAATTCTGGACCATATCCATTCTCTTTAAAGGAGAGAATTAGAGGCAGAGGAGGCCACTTGTCCAACAACCAAACCGGACAATTTTTGGCAGAAGTTTGTACAGAAGCAACTAGAAGCATAGTACTTACCCACCTATCGGAAAAAAACAACTCCCCGCATCTTGCAGAATCGACCGTTTTGTATTACATTTCTGACGTCTTTGATGGCGACATCCATATCTCACTCCAAGACGGCCCTGAAAAAACCCACTATATTGGTAAAGAACTACCACAAGCAGATGAAGTCCCGATTGAAAATAACCCCGAGATTAACTAAAATTTTTGATTTACAAGGTCAATACCTAAATGATACCAAAGCATCAGTCGACCATGCCACCCGCAAGGCGACATCCCTCTTTGAACCGGCGGGAAGATGAAACTGGTGTTAGTGAGGTACTTGGCGTAATAATGATGCTTGCTATGGTTGTTTCAATAATGGGCGGAGTTTGGGTGTTTTTGAACCCGTACATTTCTGACTTTGAGGACAATACAAACTGGAATGCAGCAAACGGAATTGCCGACAGATTAGAAGATCGTGTTGATGTGGCAGCAGACTCTCCTGAAGGCACTGGCATCAGACATAAGTTGGGAATGCGGACTTCGATGCTACAAGGAGTTAGTAATCTAGAAATTTGGGAAATTAGCGCCGATACAACACCTTTCGATATTGTCGATATAACCGACCACACAGCCTCTAGTTTTACTGTCGAGAGCGTAAATTCAACTGCTAGTAAAGTATCAATCCTAGACGATAGCGGCATTTACCAATTTAACATCGACCAAAATACTGGTCTCGTTAACCATAACTTGCAATTGACTGATTGGTACATCATAACTGTATTAGACGATAATGATGAACCAATACATAAGGAAATCAAATACACCATATCTGGTTTGAGAGTAATTACGAGTTTAGGAAACGGTGAGCATGAAATTATATTGATCAATAATGCTAGAATCGAGCATTTTGCTGATTCAGCATGGGAAATTAGTAAGTTTCCTAGTGTCGAATTCGACCAGTTAGCCACGGGTGGAGTCAGGCTTTCAATCATTCTAACCAACATCGAAGTCAATGGAAATTTAGGAAGCGCCAATCAATTAGGAATTGACATAATTTCTGCTGGCTCATTGAATCCATTTTCAGGAGAATGCTTCAATATTAGATTTACATTAACAAACTCTGTAGCACCAGTAATAACACCACAATATGATGAGCAATGGTTATCTGAATATACGTTAAACCGAGCATCAGGAACCCTTGATTCATACATCGGACTAGTGCCGTATGAAAGGGCTAGTGGAGCAGATGGCATAACCGTAACTTCAGGCGATCAACCAATATTCTTTGATGTAGCAATAAACAAGGTTGTGGTTGAGAGATGAGGCATAACCTAACGCGTAATGATGAGGCGGTATCAGCTGCTATTGCAACCGTGTTATTATTTGGTGGAGTAGTATCAATAATCGGCTTAATGCTAGTATCAATGTTACCAATAATCGAAGAATTAGAAGGCTCTATTGAACGAGATGACATGTCCGCTCAGATGATGATATTAGCACAACAAACCGAGGTATTGAGCGAACATGGAATGCCTGGAGATTCTACCGAATTGACAATGATTCCGCTCGATGGCAGCTTATCTTGGGATAGTACGAGAGGAGGCATGTGGTACTCTTCCACCTGGTTTGATGATACTACATTTAGAATGAAGGGGATTCTTGATTTTGATAATAATATAGATATTAAACATCCGGAGAGTAAAACCACCGCAGTTTGCTACAGTGACTTGCGTCTTGGCCCAACTAGAGCATTTTACTATTCTGTCCCAGATTGGGTTGAAAGCCTAGCAGTCTCATCGGCAAAAGGGTTAGCGGCCCCCCTTGGTCCAATAAAAATTAAAACAACGACCGGTGGAGTTCTTGGAGACAATTTTGCTATGAATGTTGATCAATCAATCAACATTGATGCGAGTACAGTAACAGATTTGGTATTAGAATCTAGTCATGAATTATCAATTTTAGGAAGTTCTGGATTGGGCGGTGGAGTTCTTGTTACTCCAGATAACCCTGACAAGAGCGATGGACAAGGCAGAGCATGGACAATTCCATTGAGTCAGGGAAATTCTACGATTCATCTAATTAGTAAAGATTCTAATCAAATTACTTCAACATTTAATGGATTAGAGATAACGAATATTGTCACAAATAATGAAGACTTTAGAGAAGGCACTTATTGGTCGAACACTTACTCCACTACCGACACCTCAATATTGACAATTACAACTAGTTCACCATCAAGGCTGATAATGTTAACAAACAACACTGGCACTACTGGCATCATCAACCTGAAGGCCAGTTCTGGCGGCTATCTTGGAACTGAATTCATCACTCCGCAACTCCCGGGAAATCTAGAATTAACCAACCCAAGTGACACAATTGCAACGGCTACATGGAAAGGAGGTGGAATTTCAATTTCCCCAGGGTCTACAGAATCAGTTGCTTGGCCCCCAAGTGGCACAACAGGTTCACCAATAGTGGATGTTGACAGGGATGTATTGATTTATTGGCATAACAACAATTCGAACTCAAACAGTCTAGGTGCTAGCATTATTCCTGCACATGATACTGGCTTTTCTTCTGGCCTATCACATGTTTTCACAACCCATAATTCCAACAATATCGATTCAATAGTTACACAAATCGCTGGATATGAATCAACCTGGAATTATTCCAGTACCGCATCATTCAATCACACCTCAAATTATGACGACCCATTCTATGAATTCTCTGCTGATTCAGGCGAACATCATGTTTCAGTAGCTGAGGGTCATCCTTTAAGAGTTCACAGAATCAGTGGTAACTCTGGGTTAATAGAGTTAGACCACGATGGTGCAGAGAGGTGTCAAGGAATAAACACAACTGCAAGTGGATGGATAACTACTGATCTACCATGGAATACTGTTTCAGGACGCAGCGAACTGCAGATTCTTGCGGCATGGAGTGAAGGCACTCATCCCTCAAGCTATTCTGTTGACCTCATTGCTGAAGCAGGAACCTCTGAGTACAGTTTGGTAGCATCAGCATGGATATTCCACATTTCTAGATTGACTTATGAGTTTACATCTTCGGTTACTGGCATGGAAGTAGCTTATTCAAATGGAGCCGTCTTGACAAATCATCCTGAATTTCTGCCAACTGTATTGAAGCAACCAAATGATAGATCAGGACCAGGCCCAAGATTTGCATCGACAATTCCCGCATTAAATCCAACCTCTGATAGCACTGTCGGATCTGGAACCATGAATCTAGATATTGAACTGGCATATCGTGAATCACTTGCATCCCAAACTGCTTATGAGGTAAGAAGAGGATGGTATAGCCCATACGGTGAAACGATTGCAAATTCCGCTGCTAGTGGCTTGGAGCAGAGCATTGATTGGACCATTTATCCAGGCAGACTTGACTTACTTACCGATTATGTAGGTTGGGTACCGGATCCAAGCATAGGTACGTCTGAAGCAGTGTGGCACACTAATGGAGAACCTATACAGTTTAGTCTCCAATTGTCATCACTTGATGTAACAATGTCGGAGGCGATAGATTGAACAATAAATCAATTAAAATTGATGACACCTCTGGTGCGGCAACTGAATTAGGTTACATATTCACATTCTTACTTGGCGTTCTACTGCTTTCAGTTTTTAGTATATGGACTTGGGATATTGAAACAGCAACTAGAGACAGATGGAATGAACAAGCAATTCAGATGAATCTAGACGATATCGCTGCTGCCATTGAAAGGGCTGATGAAGCAAGCCGGCTAGGAGATATTGAATACTGTGAATCGTTATGGTGGAGAGCTACTGAGGCGGATGAGAATTTACTTTCTCTGCAGTTAACCAACAACTCGCTAATTCTAATTGACAATGGTGGATCTTTAGACACCGAAGTGTTTGTTTCAGGCACCGGATCTGGAGCCCATAGTGGCACAATTGAACTCTCAGGTGCGCAAATGATATGGGTTGTTCACAAAGATGGCATTACATCCATAGAAGTAGATAGGCCTCAATGATTAACGGCCCATGACTGCATTATGGACTCTAGTTTGTACCTCTCTCATTCGAGATTTTGCACCTAACTCCCTAAACACTGAGAGAGCTCTTTGAAGATACTCCATGCGTCGATTTTTTTCTGGAGCAACGCTTCCTAGCCTAATGAGTAATTCACCTATCTGCATTCGTAAATCGTTTGCTTCTGCAATGACCAAAGCCTCTCTGAAATGCTCCATTGCCTCGTCATTTTTACCAGAATCTTGCAAGACCTCTCCTAGCAGAATCGTAATATCGACCATTGCTAGGATATCACCCTCTTCATTCATTGCATCTAGGGACTGTGTGTAATGGTGAGAGGCAACGTCTGAATCACCTACTTTAGCATAATAGCGCCCGAGGACTGCTTGTGCTCTAGCATGAAGTTGTTTGTCGTTCAATTTATCCGTCTTATCAAATGCTGCTAATGCATGGTCTCTAGCTCTCTCTATTTCGCCTAAATCCATCAGTGACCTTGCAAGTATCAATTGAGAAGCAATCAATTCTTCGTCATCGTTGTCTCGCAGAATTGCCTCAACTTCAGCATATGATTCAAGTGCTTTTGATTTGTCATTCTTCCTCCGCAAGATATATCCCATATTGTTGTAACTTCTTGCGGCACCTATGGCATCTTTCAATTTGACAAAAATCTCAAGTGCTTCTAGATGCATGCTAAGAGATTCATCCAAATTGCCTTGTTTAAGTGAGATGTCGGCTAAAGCAGATAGTAATTCTGCCTGTGTATTAACATCCTTGCCTTTAGATGCCAATTCTTGGGCCATTACAAATGCTGTTTTTGCCTCCTCAAATCTTCCTAATAGAGCTAGAATTTCACCCCTGTAATGATTTATTTTTGTTGATGCATCACTACTAATTTCTGATATTTCCAAAGAGTCGATTAAGCTAAGGAGTTCTAGGTGTCCTTGGGCTATCAAACTTCGACCCTTATCAACAATTATCGAAGCGGCCTCGACCATGTTTTTTGAACTTACAAGGTGAAAAATTAATTCAATCGTAAACACTGATGCATCGCTACTTCGTTGATACCAAGAGCTACACTTGTTGTGTAACTCAATCTTCAACTTTTCATCAAGGCTCCTTAGTAGGAACTCACGTATCAAATCATGCACATCGTAAACTTCGCTATCCACTTGCCTTGCTAATCCTTGTTCAACTAACGAGCCAAGGACATCTATGTTGAGTTGTTGATCTGTTAGCGCATCAATCGAAACAGGCTCTCTAAATATTGATAAAACAGATAATACTCTTTTTTGTTCTGCTGATAACTTTGAAAAGATTTCAACGGTGACATAATTTTCCAATGTCTCGTGGAAAGCAGTGGCTGACGCACCTCGATTAATCAGTTCTAGAACTAGTGGATGTCCTCGCGAAATGCCATGAATGTAGAGCCATTGCTCATCTTCAAGATTTTCAAAACTGCTGAGTAACTTTCTACCTGAGTCAGAATCTAATCCATCCAATGGTAATACTAAACTTGCTATTCTCCCTTCTGCATCCTTTGATGGCACTACTGGCTTGAATGATCTTGAAAATAGAACCAAACCAATTTTCTCTTCACTGCCAAGCAAACCTAGTGCCATTGCTTGGAATGTTTGATGAAGTGTAGCATCTGCGACTTTGTGAAAATCATCAATTACAATTAGAGATGGCGTACCTTCAAATGCATCGATTAGTAATTTTGCAGCTTCGGCTGGCTTTGGTACAGGAGTTGTTGCGATGTAATCGGCGAAAGTTGAATCACCAATACTTGCCAACCATTCTCCAATTGACTCGAAGAATGCCCTAGAACCTTCCCAATCTTGGCAACGGTGATACATAAGATTCCTACGATGCATAAACCTCTCGATCAATTTACTGGCCATGGTCGTTTTCCCAATGCCCGCAATACCAGGAACTAGCAAGGTAGTAGCCCTTGCTTCTAATAAATTGAACATATTATCAAGTTCTTTCTCCCTGCCATAAAAATGCCTCAACCTAGGTAAATCACCTAATGCAGTTACCAGTTGCTTTTCAACATGCTTGGACAAGTCTCTTTCAATTAGATCAGCTGTAAGAGAGCGAGAATCTAACACACAGTTATCATCCATATATCTGATTATGTCTACAGAACGCATAGTGAACGGCAAGATTGTATTTATTTCTCCAAGTGTAGAGGATTCAATTTTTCCATCAGAAAGAATACATCTTAGAGGGAAAGAGCGTAAGTCATTCCATGTATCCTCTGCCAGATTTTTCCCTGAGTCAGTCAAAAAATACGCCTTCCTCTTTCTTGAAACTCCTTTAACATGCGCTTGACGCTCAATAAGTAAACCTTGATCTTTCAAGCCAGCAATAGCCCTTGGAACGTTTGACCGAGCAATAGCAACGGCATTTGCTATTCCCATTTGGGACAAAGAAAATGGCACTTCTACGCTATTTTTGTAGTCGGAATAATCCAACAAATGCAGTAAAATCCGCTCTTGCACACCAGGTTTCACATTGGCCATTTAATCACCCAAAGTATCACTTATTGTGGACATAATTTGGATCTGGAACCCATTGGTTGCTTTGTGCATCCCACAACCAACCAGGATGTTGCGAGGATTGTTGTGTTGCTCCTTGTACAACATTCTCCTGTAATACGGGTTGCTGAGCTACTGCTTGTGCTGCTGGTTGCGTGTTGATTTCAGGAACCTGCTTTGCCTTAGCCCAAGCGTAAGGGTCTTCTTGAACTTGAGCAGTTTGAATGAATTCTTCATCATCATCGAGTTCTTCAAAAGTGAAGAAAAAGGCGCCAACTGCAATCAAGACTGCTATAACAACTAGAGCAATAATGACGTAAAGAATAATACTGCCCCCTTCTGATTTTGCCGCTGACGACAATTCAAACTGTGCATCTTTCCCTGAGTCATCGGTGTATATCTGGCCGTCCATCTCGAAGACAATTGCTCGAGTGTCTTTGGAACCCAACTGACTTGCACTAATCTGCATACTCCAAGTGCCGTCTGCTAGAACTCTTGTAGAGTTGATCATTTGACCTGATTTTGAATCAATCCGGGCCTTTACCAAACTATCTGGTAAACCTTGTCCGGAAAATATTGCAGGTTCTGAATCACTGATTATACCTGTTCCTTCACGCATAACCTCAAATGACACTGACCTAACTATCACATTGACAGATCGTGAGAGTTCCCAGAGATCGCTCCCATCTGTTGCGATGAATTTTAACTGAACTAATGACCATTCAGAAATATCGTCTGATCTAGTTGCCGGTGGATTGTATGTCGCAATTCCATCTGAGGTTATCGATACATAATCGTAATACAGATCATCGGTAGGTACACTTGGGTCGTTGTATACATCGAATCTCAATAATCCATCCTCTGGATCTGTAAAGTGTTTGTTTAAATCAAAGGTTGCGCCCACACCACAACGATCAAGACTCTTAGAATTTTCATCACAATATACGACAACAGAATTAGCCCATCCTGCGGGATTGAAGGAAGGTGGTGAATTGTCGACTGAGTTATCGATTGTAATGAATCTAGATTCTTCAGTAGAGTATGACTCTCCATCAAAAGATCTTACAACAATTTCATACATTGAATTATGTGGCACATTTTTGGTTCGCCAAACCGTATTTTGATTCCATGAGGTATTGAATTGTCCTTCTTGTAGCAGATCTTGTGTCACTGTGATGGTGTTTGCTGCAGAACCGCTGTCTTTACCGTTTTTGTATATATCAATATCTACTCGAGTAATTATGCCGTCGTTATCCCACACATATCCTGCAATTGAGGTAGACTCACTGCCTCTAATCACTTGGTTATTCAAAGGATAGTCTAATGCAATATTTGGGCGTGCGTTCTCATTGGTAATCTTCAGATTTAAAGTGATTACATCACAAGTCTCATCACTTGTATCATCCTTGCAAAAGTCACTATCCGCTGCCCAAATCTTGAAAGTATAATCTCCTGAGGCATAAGTTCGATAATTCCAATCGTATTGCCATGCTATTAGAGTCTCACCAGGTGCTGGAGTAATGGCAAATTTCGAAGCAAGTTGCGGGTTTGTGGCTTCAGTTATCTCAAACCATATTTCTTTGATATCATTGCCATTGACGCCAAAGTATGGATCACTTGCTGTTCCGCTAAAAGAAACTACTGAGCCTTTTGGTGAGTTAGTATCATGTTGTGAATTCTGAGCCGGTGTATTTACCACTACAGATGGAGCCTCAAGATTTAGTTTGTATTTTCTGACCGTTATTGGTGAATAATCAAGTCCATCAAAAGATCGAACTCTAAATGTCACATCACCCTCTCCTTCAGAATGGTTTGTCATGTCATAGTTAAATGACCAAGTACTGAATGGATAGATTGCTTGGGTAATTTCACCGCCCGAATTAGATGTGTCAACGGCTGAGATCCAATCATTGGATCCGGGTGGTTGCACTTGAACATCCTCAACATAACCAAATTGCTTTTGTTGTGCAATTAAATCACTAGCATAAGGCGGTGCCTCACCATCCCAAGCAGTGCCTGAAAGGGAGACTACACGAGCAAAGGATGTCAACTCTGGTTGCTCCACAGTAACGCTAGGCGCCATATTTTCTAACGAAATTATATCGTCAACTGGGCCGGTGAGGACGAAATTATCCTCGTATATCCCTTTGCCAAACTTGTAAGCTTCAACCTTGTATTGAGGTATTTCGCGTCCATTAGTACAATCGCCATCAGCGTCATCTGTTAATGTATCACCGTCATTATCATAGCCGTCTGAACAAGTGTTTTCGTCAAGTGTTCTAACAATCGGGGGACCCCCTGAAGCATTTGCTATCTGCACCTGAACATTAGTTTCGCCTACAATATTGTTTAAATTTCGATCGAGATAAAAGTTACTTGCTAGCGTAATTTCGTCGGTATATCCTTGAGCGTTAGTAGTCATTGTGTACAATGGGGTGCCAATAGCATCTTTGATTATAACTGTAGCACCTTCGACATCAATGTTATCAGCCTTAACCCTGAACTTGACTAACTCACCTTCTCTAACTTGGTTACCCCATGCAGATTGTTGATTATTAACATGTATTTTTGACGTATCAAAATTTTGAAGTCCTGCAAACGATAAAACTGTTGAGTTATTAACAAGCTCCAAGGCCATAGGCATTTCTGCTGGCGGCATATTAGCTGTATTTGGTAATTGCAAACACTCATTTTGAACATCAGGACACTCAGCTCCAAGCCATTGCAAATTTATTGGATAAAGTTCAGATCCTCCGGGTGCGGGAATATTCTCTGATTGAATCGTAACCATCGACTCAGTGATGTTGTAAACCTGTAATGCACCGGCAAACGTATTGTTAGAAAAGTAACCAATTGAGCCATATTTGTTACCATAATTATCATCATGATGGGAAATGTTAACAGCAAAACTCTGAGTTTGCATATCGTTATTTTGCACATTTACAATGCCACCTTTTATCCTAAGTGCATCGCCGACATTATTCTTTACAACATTGTTGTACAAGGTTGCAGATGATCGAAAAATGTGAATTGCTGGACATTGGAAATCACCGCCGTACATCTTAACTGAGTTGCATGTACCCGCATTATTTTCTATGATATTTCTCTCCATATACAACCTTGATTCTGACGGTTGGATTGCAGGCCAACCTCCACCATCGCGGTAATGGTATTCACCATGGACAACTGCTTCTCTTGCGGTATCCGTGATGTTATTGCCAATTGCAACAACTTCAGAAGTTCCGTAAATCCAAATTCCATTATAGCCACCAATCGGACCAATTTCGTTGTCATACAGATTTGCTGTTGATGAGCGTATCGCTATTCCCGAGCCTCCTTCAGCACCTGAGATGATGTTACGTGATGCAGATATTCTTGCTTGGTCAAAAGCAGTAATTCCTGCACCATCAGCAGTAGTTATTGTATTGTCATTAATAGTTAGTGTGTGCTTGATAGATCCTGTTTGCTTGAACCCATTCGTGTTTACACCTGCACAATTGATATCAATAATAGAGTCGATTATCTCGCCCGATGATTGCTCGAAAAATACACCAAACCCATTATCCCTTATCGTAACTGTATCGAGAGAGACATATGAATTTTCTACATTTACCATATTGATCCCCGAACCGCTGTTGCCGCAAGTAGCGCCAGCATCTCCAGTAAATGTGGAATCAACAATCTTCATTGGGTCTGAAATCCCCGCACCAGCCCCTAACGCGTCAACTGCATATGTGTAACGCTTTGGAAGTGTATAACTATCAATACCAAGGGTGAATGTAGAATTTGTGATCGTTGGATTCGCCAGGTTTGTCAAAAATATATTTGATGAATTTATGTTTTCGAACTCTAGGCCGTTGGCGTCGGTTCGGGAACCATCAAAAATTAAGGCACCGTATTTTACATATGGATTTCCTGCGACAGAATATAGGTACTCATAACCAAAAGCGTTTTCGAATTTAACGAAATTTAACTCTGTTTTGGCTTCATCGATTGTATTCCTTATGATCATACCAGAATCACAAGCAGCATCTATGCTACCAACACATGAACCACGGACTAGGTATTCAGATGCAGTGGGAACAGTCCAAGAAAATGTTGTTGGATTGGATGATGAGCCAGGACTCGGTGCGCCGCATGATGTTGCTCCAACGCATATTGCTCCTCTAACATCAATATGTTTGCCATAGGGGATAATAATTGTTGACCCCGCATTCACAACAAGAGAAGCACCCGGAGCAATGGTCACATTATCAGTCAGAGTGTGTGTACCAGTCCAAGTCTCTTGGCCGTTGAGTAAACCCTCAGTTGTTTGATTTGTTCCTGCAGCTGCTACAGATGGTATTGAAATCATAGATAGCAGGACCGACGTAAACATCAGTGCAACCATCACCAAACTTTTTTCTTTCAATTTTGACGTCATATTTACTCCCCGGTTAGTGCTACACAATTGAAGAATATAATACTGCGGTAACACTGATTTTTTTGATAGTATCAAACCTGGCTAATAATATCATATGATCTAAAGGATTTCTGTTGGATTGTTGTTTTTCATTGGCAATTTGGTAAAGTTCTAACGGCTGAAAGCCAGGAACCAGCATCCAAATGCCCATATCCTGACTTGTCATCATGTACCGCACCTCCCAATTCTGTACTAATTCGTAGAGCCTCTTTTATTGAGTCGATGCATGATCCGTCTGACATAGAATTTGGCTTCATTCGTGGTTGGTCTTCCAAGATTAGTGCCAATGCTGCTGTCACGAATACTGTAGCATCTGAAGTACCGCTGCTAGAATACCACCTATCTCCCTTTCCAGTACTAATAATCCCATCACCTGGGGCAACAATTTCGGGTTTTAAATTAGGATGATTTCTTTGTTCACCGTTTGTCATTACTTGTGAGCCAAGGGAACTATTTTCCCACACCTCGCCACCCCTTACAGATGCACCAACGGATATAGCTCTGGCCACATTACTAGGAACTGAGACTTTACCATCATCATCAGTACCACCATCATTGCCTGCTGCTGCAACAACGTATATACCCATATCAACAGCTTTACGAGTAACTGAGGCTGAAGCCCCTTCCCGCATCATGTCATCAGTTTGAGTGCCACCCAGAGATAGTGAAATTATATCGGCTGAATATTCTTCAATACACCAATTAATTGCTTCAGCAACATCGCTTTCATCAGCTGTATTTTTACCAGTTCCATCATCACCTAACGCTGCAACCACACCAAGGTCAACTCTTGGCGCCATTCCCATCTGGTGAGATTGAGCAACAAGCAAGCCTGACATAAGTGTGCCGTGCGCTAAGAATCCATAGTCTACCGGAGCAGATGAATCTCCAATCATATCTTTGAACATAACTTCTACTCCATCGAATGCCGGATTTGACAAGTCAATACCAGTATCAACGATACAAACCCTTACTCCATCACCTGTTAGTCCACTTAGTGAATTGTCGGAAAAACCGGCCTGTTCTGCTGCCCACTCTGATTTTGCTGGAGGTAAGTCAACTATCAGATAACCAGATTGCCAAATCCATAGCATGAATATGACTAAAATCGTAAAAAATATTCCGTTTGTGACGATGATTTTTTGACTTCTAACACGTTTAATTGGTTGAGGCGTGGCTGGGGCCCAACCAGTTACCTCGGCTCTCCAATCATCTTGAAAACCAACGGCTGACGGATCTATAGCAGATAGTATTCTGCTATCATTAGGTTCAGGTAACAATTCTACAGAATCTAGACTACCCATAGTATCACCAATGCGTATGCATTGCTAAGGGCATTTAATTAATTGTGTTTAATCAGAATCTGTTGGAACTCTTATTTCTTGAGACCTTTAGACCACCGTAACCAACCAACAGAGTTAGTACGATGATTACTACCATGAACCAGCCTGAGGTTGGTTCTGAGGTATCAAGGATTGTTTCCTCTTGGTAATCGAATGGCTCAATTGAATCCTCGATGTAATCATTATCTTCGCCGAGAATATCAACGCTGATTGCATACCTGTTGAACTTCTTGGATGATTCATCTAGGCTAAATGTTGCGTTAAAAGTTTGGCCTGCAGCAATGCTAATAGTTTGATTACCAATGTTTTCGATAACCTCATTCCCTGCATCATTCGTTAAGTTGACTGTTACCAACACGGTATTAGCTGTTCGATAGCCGTTGTTGGTAATTGGCACTACCAGCTGACCTACCTGACTCTCATAGACCTTGGTTAACTCCTGTGACAAAGTTTCGTCAACATCTAGCGAAATTCTTGCGGATTGAATGACAACAGTGATTGTTTCAAACGTTTCTCCATCTTCACTGGTAACAGTCACAGTTGCTTCTATTTCACCAGATGTGAATGATTCTGGAGCAAATATCGAAAATTGTTGAGATCTCTGATCTCCCTTTGATATGGTTAAAGTGCTTGTAGTAGGAGTAATTTGCCATCCTTCCAATAGATTGTCAGCTAATTCGATATTGAATGAATCATCACCATTTCCGGTATTGGTTAGAGTAAAGGAAAAAGTCCCAGTTCCTCCAGGTGAAACCCCTGTTTCAGTTATTGCATCAGAGATTTCCAACCCGTAATATTGAGGAACCTTGACTCGTAGATCAACTGAACTTGAGACTCCGGATTCACTTGAAATATCAATCTTGATTAAATGGCCATCATCTAGGCTTAGGGAGGTACTTACGTTAGGTAAAATTACTCTCATCTTTACTGTTGTGAAGTTGCTGACTGAATCATCGCTAAGAGACTCCCCAATTCCAAGTGTTAATTCCGTTTGGCTTGACCATTCTGTACCGTTCAAAACCTCGACTGTCCAATCTTGCGAATCTATAGTGTTACTTGGCCTTCCTTCAACAACAAGAACGTCGCTTGTTTCTGTTCCTTCGTAAACTATGTCTAAATCAAACTCTATAACATCATAATCTTCATTGTTAACCACTGGGGTAAGCATTCCAGTTTCAATGAATGATGCGTTTCTAACTGATGCTTGATTAATTTCTGCTGTTGAAGCTGAGTTGAGCGATCTAGTATAGGACATTTCCACGTCGATGATACCTTGCTCTATCACTCCAAAGGCATTACTAGTATATTCCATGTCTAACATTCTATCATGTTGGACTGTGATGAATTCAGAAGAAAGTTGGAAATCTCCAACAGGTAGCAATAGGTTCAATTCTCCGTTTGAATCAAGTGTATAATTCCATGTGACGTCTAACCCTGCGTCTACAGTTACTTCAACTAAATCTTCAATCATGTGGTTGCCAGTGCTGTCTGAACCTGCATGATGGTTGCTCAGTTGGATGTCCTGCCATACGGTATTTACCTGCAAGTAACCACCGGAGGACATAACCATTTCTAGTTCGCCACCGTCCTCGATTCCAGCATCGAGGTATCCTATAGCGACTCCACCAGTATTCTCATCTGCAATAGTGCTGTTAACTACTACAACCCAATTTCCTGGCTCTACCGTAGTCGACCAAGTAAGTTTTCCATTTTCATAAACACCTGAAAGAGTGATTGGAAGCAAATCTCTACCGGTTTCTGGGTATAGCGTTATGGTGGAGTCAACCAAGCTGGCTTCTTCATCTTGCATAATGGACGTCACTACACCGCTTACTTCTACATTGTTAGCAACGATTGACTGGTCTTTGGTAATAGATTCTGCATCGACGATAATACCTTGAGTATCGTTGGTGCTGTAGAATCCGTCGGAATACCCGGACTTCATGACAGTTACATTGTATGTATCCATTACAGGAACCATTTGTGACCATACTCCTGATTCATCAGTTATTAACTCAAATGTTAATGATTCATCAGATGATGTAAGACTAATATTGGCTCCAGAGATTAATTCTGATAAATCTGGATTGCCATTTTCATTGAAATCCCAGTATATTTTCCCTCCAATCAATACTTCTAGATCAACAGAAATGTTACCAAGTTCGACATCATTGTTGTTCGTTGCAACAAAGTTATACAAGTTTTCTTCGATAGTCCAGCGTTTATCATTGGTTTCTTTGATTAAGCTCAGTGTCCAACTACCAGGCATAATCATATCGGAAACAATTCCAGAAGCATCACTGGCTGCCAGTGTGACATTTCCATATCCGTCATTGCTTACAGCCAGTAACCTAGCGTTTTCAACGAAATCATATGTCATTGATTCCACAAGGGTAGCATTGACTTTTACTGCTTCTAACAGACTAAATGCTAATCCTGTTCTGGCTGAACTATCATCATTGATTGTGATTGGATACCTGAGTGTATATGTTGTATTATCTAGCTCTTGAGGAGCTACAATTACTACCCAATCTCCGGATGGTATGTATTCATTGAATTCACCTTTATCGTCGGTAGTTGCAGATAACCATTGATTGTTTGACTCGTTGTAAAGTAAGAATTGCACATTTGTGAAATTGTCCTGGCCAGCAGTGATTTTACCGCTGAATAGTCTCTCATCATTTAGTTCTACATACAAAACGCTGTTATCTTCCGTGAACATGCTGATGAAAATTTCTTGCGTAGTATAGAACATGTTGAAGTCTGTTGCATTTTCATCACTTGCATCAGTATATGTTGTTTGTATGAAGTACTTACCAGGCATTACATCAAAAGTATGCGTACCAAATTCATCAAAGTCAGATTCATTCAATTTGTAAGTTTGATTGTCGTTAAATGCTGATGTTAGTGTGATATCAGCGTACTTCGGTGTACTTTCTGAACAATCACCGTTTGTTTCCTTGACAAGACATACTGCTATCTCGACGCTAATTGGTTGTAAATCTGCAGTCATTGGAATAGTCTGAGTCTCAATGAAATTATTTATTTCCCAGTTGTCAATGTTAATTATGTTGTATTCGGCTTCAGACCCTCTGAAATCATAACGACCACTAGCGAGATTAAGAGTGAAAGTTCCAGAACTTGTCACCTCAGCTTCCCAATCAATTCCGTCCACATCTGTAGCAATTATTGTCGGAGTGAGATCTTTGTAATTTTGAGCATTCCATGTTGAATTACTTGATTTAACAGTCAATAGACCCGATACGCTATTCAACCTATTTAGATAATGACTGCCTATATCCTTCTCAGCGGATTCATCCGGATTTACTTCCAGTCCGAGTCCGTAGGTGTTAGCTGTTGTAGCGGCTTTGAGAATGTACGACAAATCTCCTGGAACGGTTACAGAGAAATTACCTTCAGCGTCAGTAGTTGTATCAAACATTATATCTCCGCTTGTGAGAGTGATCTCAAGATTAGAGGCAGCTGTCGTGTTTGCTTGTTTGTCTTGCAGTGTCCAATTTTCATTGTAATCAACAGTGTAAGCTAATATTTGTCCGGTTATTGTTGATGCAATTGAATAATCTAAGTCAAAAGATATGTCTTCATCCTCAATAGTAAAGGAAGAGTAAAGGAAATAATCCTCTAAATCCGTTTGCTCTATTGTATAATCTCCAGAAGTTAATTCCATTGATATTATTCCAGCATCGGAAGATTGGTAAGATTCCTTGATGCCAAATGAGTTGGTTAGAGTGTAGTTCTGATTTTGAACCTCGACTATTGCGCTTCCGTTATCAGACAAAGGAGATTGTAGTGAGATAGTTACATCGAAGGCGTCTGGGACTATGTTTAATGGCTCTATGACTTCTGTTTCATCTCCGAATGAGACTGTGCCAGAGACTTCGTAGAATCCGTCGCTATCAATGTCTATCCGGTATTCGTATTCTCCGGATGATATCGGTCCGTAGGTATATCCTCCCGATTCATTGGTTGTGACTATTACTGGCGTTGAATCTTCGATCAAACTGTCGATGAATTCAAACGAGGTATTTGCGAGTGCTCCACCTGTTGAATTTGTCAAGTTTCCACTTATCAGCGAACCTGGCATGGCTAGAGATATTCCAAATTCTGGGTTTATTCCAACTGTAACGGTTTGTGGTAGTAGAACTTCCCTGCCATTTTGTAGATTGGCTGTGACTTCGTACTCACCAGGAACAAGCCCTGTTTGATAGAATGAACCTGGACTTACCATGTCTCCTGAAAAGGTACCAGAACCAACAAACCTTCCAGTTCCATTGAATGTACCTGTACCTTCAAAGAAACCGATACCCTCGAAAGATGAACCTTCATGCTCTTGAACCAATATTGTATCACCAACTGAGGTAAATCTACCATTTGCTGATACTTCTCCATCGACTAAGTAAGTAGGCAACTCGTCAGTATCGTCTTTCAAACATATTGTTTCGTTATCTGGCATTGTAATATTGGTAGCATCTTCTGAATCAACGGTACAACTGACATCAAATGTCTCTGCAAGGTCAATCCATGAGGTCTTTATCTCACCAGTACCGTTCCAAGTACCGTTGGCGACATATGTTCTACCGTCGCCTATGGTTCGAGTGAATGTCCCATGGAAGTCCAGTACTGAGGCCAAACCTTCGCTTTCAAACGTTCCATTTTCAGTGAATGTTGCTTGTCCTGTTCCTTGGATAATTCTGGTTTCGTCAGTGGTGAAAGAACCATTGGTAGTTTCAAGAGTTACATCACCAGAAGTATCGTGAAGATTTCGCAAGACCAGTGTGGTGTCTACAATCGGTTCATCGTTGAATAATTCATCACCAAACCATGTTAATTGACCTGAGATACCGCTACTTTCAACCTCAATATTCATTGAATCAGTGAATGCTACAGTTCTGTTTGCTTGTTCACCTGTTACGTTGTATTGAGTTTCACCTAGCCATGTCATGTTTGCTACATTACCCAAAATTGCAGTAACTGCATTGACTTGTCTGTTATCGTTTTCCTCAGTCAGCAAGTCATTGATTCCTTGAGCATAACTTCCATCATTGATGGTTGCTCTTGCCGGTTCAGCATCGAAGGTACCAACGAAGGCTGAGGCTCGTATTTTTCCAGCTGGTGCATGGAATGACCACTCACCGTTTTCATCAGCATCAGTGAAACCGATAGGAATCCAATAAGTATCTTCGTCAAGATCTATAGCTTCTTCTCCTGAAAATGCGTCTCTCTCAATCAATAGTCTTACACCCGGCAAAGGCTCACCATTGTCACTCATTGTAACTGATCCTGATACTTCAGCACCAGAATAATATTTCATAATCTTGACCAAAGTATTGGCTGAACCTATGGAGAAATTGTTATCCTCGTTGTACCAGTTTGAAATGACGAAGTGATTGGTCATTGCTCCCGGCAGTGGCACTGCTTGTTGTAGAACTGAGCCTGGACTACCTGATTGGCCAAAGTGCTGTGCAGGTTGTGGATTGGCAAATCCTGAATCGACACCTAATGTAGATGCTCCATAACCAACATATGTCGTTGCAAGCATTGTTTCGAAGAATTCAGGGTTATGGTCGACTCTAACATCTTGTATTTGTAGAGGATCGATGTCCAAACCAGCCTGCTGATCTAAGAAATCATTAGTCATTGCATCGTCAACTTCAATTCGAGTCATTTCGAAATTCCTACTACCTCTAGTGGTTTCATAGACTTCATCCATAAATGTGGATATATCTTGGCCACTCAAAATTGTCGGAGCGCCAAAGATACCCATTGGTTGACCTTGATTGTAGTTGTAGTCTGCAGTGTATCTTCCGGCTCTTGGATAAAGCCTGTTGTCTATTGCGAAATACCTGATTTCGTGGTCTCTGGAAATGGTATCACCGGGCAATCCATTGTAATCTTGGACATGATAATATCCTTCCATTCCAATCAATTCATCATACAAGTCAATTATTTGACTGTCAGATAGCGCATCACCAAGCAATTGTACTGTCAAAGCAATTCTAGTATTTGCTCTGTGAATATGAGTAGAGACTGAGTCTAATTCATCTCTTAGATCATTGGTGTACCAGTAATCGCCAAAGATGTAGTGTGTGGTCTTGTACTCGGTTTCTTGTCCAGAGCGAATGTTACTGTTGAAAGTTTCATTGGCGTCATCAAAGTCTGACCAGTCACCATCTACACACGAGGTGGAAACCTCGAGGTCACAGACTATTCTTTTACCATCTTGATACATTCTGTAGTATAGAGTAGACGTATCTGCTATACCATCGACACGATGATAACCGCTTGCCATGACATTTTTGCTGTTTTCCTGGACTTGCGATGCTTCATTGGTCTGAATCACAGTAAAAGCGTAATCGTCTATGTACTGCTTCATCTTGTCGAAATCTCTTTCCTCTTGAATCTTAATAAAGAATTCATGCTGCTCACTAGTCAACATGTTATCCTCAATAATTCTGTCGAATCCTTTAGTGATTTCGTAATCCCCAGAGTTAACTTGATTATATCTGATATCGCCCGTAGCAAGTTGCCAAACGAACATCGAAACTAAATCAGTTTGTGACCTTGCAAGCAGCATATTTCCAGATGCTGGAATGCCAGACTGGAAGTTATCAGAAACAGATGGATGCTCTCCTGTGTCCAATGCTTGGAATCCGTAATCCCACCAAGAGACAAACGCGGGCCGTTCTGAGTATGCCATTTGTGAATCTTGTTGAGTCATCCAATCGTAAGCTGCATTCCAGCCTTGATCATTGAATCCAGAACCAAATGAACCGAGGTACCAGTTACCAGAGTATGCACTGCTGTCAAGTATTGAGAATCCTGCAAGTTCCCACCTCAATGCATCAGGGATGATGTTGTAGATATTCTCATCCAAGTCATCTTCTGAGGGGTCTGACCCAGGTATTGCAGAATCTAAACCATAGGTGAATTGTTGGCCACCAAGAAGTACAACTATCAACAGAATCGCAGAAAATGATGGTGTTCGCCAAACTGCTCTTCTGGCTCCAGCAATTCTGTCTGCTGGAGTTCTAATGCCAAACTTCTTCCATGTTCTAACTAAGCCTTGCCAGTTTGCCTTGTTCCAAAGGGCAACGATTCCCCATGCTCCCAATACCGCTACTGCGGGTGTTGCATTGAACATAAATCTAGCCGCCGTCCATGACATATATGTGGCTACAAAGATCCAAATGCCGAAGAACAGATGCGACTGATTCTTGTTTCTGAATGTTGACCACATAGAATAGAATCCCATGGTTAGTGCCAAAACCAAAACTATCGGGCCAAGTTGAGCAAATAATTGCCCTCTATCTGGTGCATTTGCTTCCGCAACTGTACCGAAAATTTTGGTCTTGCTGAAATAACCGCTACCGGTAAACAATACATCCCAAGCATTGCTTAACTCCAATTGCTTCAAAACAAACAGAATCGAGAAGAATACAGTTGCTGCGGCAAATAGTGTGCCCAAAACTAACAACCATGGCTTGTCACGGAATCCAGTTGTAACATACGATATTGCTAGAGTAAATCCTAGAATAAACAAGAACGGTTGTAATCCAGTTCCATCGAGAACTAGTGCTAGTTGTGGATGTCCGTAGAATGGTAGAGACATTAGTAGATTAGAGAATAACATAGCAAGGAATAGTGCATTCAAGGTTGTTGAGTCCTTTCTCCTGAACATGTTGAGCGCTACTTGGGCAAAGTAGGCAAGGAATAGAATACTCGGTCCGACAACGAATCCTTTCCATGCCAAAGAAGCAACACCAAAGGAAACACCGGCTAGAACAGCATAAGACATTGCTGAGCGCTTTTCTCGGGCCACTACTGAGAAAGAATGTAAAATTGCACCTATCTTTGGTGATGAGGATTTAGTCAATCTCTCATTGCCTGAGTTTTTGATTGCTTTGAACCAGAACATGAATCCCATCGAGATGAATAACATGACAAATGCATCGTGGTCTGCGAGTGCCCAGGTAGAGTGTGATACGTGAGCAGGCATGAAAGCAATCAGCCAAGCAGCAACTACACCTGCGGCCTTGCCGAAATTATCTTTGGCAATCGCGGCAATTGGAAAAATAGTAAGCGCACCATAAATTGCTGGGAGACCTAGTATCGCATACCATACTGCATCTTCACCAAGCATAGGCTCTAGTAACATCGAAACCAGAGCAATTGACCAGGTGAATAGAGGTGGACGAGGATTGACGCCACCAAGAGGATAAGATCTATCTGCATCAAAAATCAAATGTGCATTGTTAGCTAGTATGTAGTCAACTACTCTCTTCATGTACCATGGGTCCGAACCTCCAGTCATGTCCCAAGTACCGGTGCCAAAAGCATTCATTGATGGAACAATGTACCATTGAACTCTGATAACCAAACCAAAGAAAAATGCTGCTCCAACCATTAGGCTTCCCCAGTGGGCATTCCAGAACTTCCTAGCACCACTGGCTTCGTGGTCGTCTAGATTTGCCCAGCCACCATATTTTTCGTGGGTTGAAATCATATAAATTCCCACACAGATAAAGAAAGTAAAGCCGAGCCATATCAGAGCGCCCCATGTTCCCTCAAGTTGTTCAGACTCCCAAATGCCTGCCTCATACCAAGATGAAACAAGATAAAGTAGCCACATTGAACCGATAAACATCGAACGAGTGTACCACTTTTCAGAGGCCATACCAGCAACAATCATTGCTACAATACCAGTGAAAAATGCGCCCCAAAATCCGAAGTGACCGTGGTAGCCATCAACTACTGTGACTCCAAGTTTGTCTGCCATAGAAACAGATTCAAAGTGATATAAACTGCCAACATGAGCTAAAATCCAAACTAGTGCAGCGATTTGTAGCGGCATTGTTGATTTGTTGTAACCGCCATCATGTGCTGAGATAGCTGAAAACCACCCCTCTTCTCCAGCAGGATTTAGTACACCTCGTGTAACGACCGCAACGAGTAGTCCCAAGGCAGTGAAGATTGTCAAGTAACTGAAAAATACATACCCAAGAGCTTGTCTTTGCAGATTCAGTGTGTCAACCAGCGACTCGTCTGGCATGGTGTAGATTGTATCGAGTTCGGTATTGTACCAACCAGCTGCTATCATACCGACATTGATACCAATCATACCGAAAGTAAGCATAGTGGCAAATTCGTGTCTTCCTCTTGAATCAAAGAAGAAAACTCCGAAGGCAACTACAAGGAATTGTAATGCGGTGAATGCGCCATAATCTGACAAATGTACAATTGCTTGGTGACCGACCATTGCTGCACCCAGAGTAGCAAGGGAAAGTGCTGAGGAAGAGAATTTTACAGCACCATTTTCCTTGAGTACTCTTGGCGTGATACCCAAGACTGCGCCAATAGCTACAATTGCCAAAGGCGCTGTGTTGTTCATGTCTAAGTCGAAGTCAATGCCTGCGACCAAAATTGCAGCGATTGCCAGCATTACTGCTAATGGCGCAATAAGCCATCCTAGCATTGGTGCTGGAGAGTTTCGCAATGTTGTTGTTTTCTCTTCCATTTTTTTTCCCTCATCGGTGTTTCGCGACAGCCTA
>MDTG01096832.1_pt1 | contig 22398 bp, 20 predicted proteins | sample 811421 | NCBI WGS metagenome assembly MDTG01 (sample SAMN05326645, study PRJNA326480) | marine metagenome | isolation source: seawater | place: Pacific Ocean: South East | collected 2011
CCCCCATCCGAGCAGTCCCCTTCGTTTTCGAGGCTAACGCGGCGGCGTCGCGGCGCCCGCCGGTGGGCCCTGGAAGGCCCCCGTTCCTAATAACGCTTCATTGACACTATTTGCGAAATATGCTCAGCTCATCAGCTTCGATCAAGAAGCCAATTTATTCAGAGTTTCTCAATAAACATGTAAAAGAATAGTAAGTTGTTTTCAAGTTTCCTTCCAGAATGTATCAAATAAAAAAATAACATTAATATAATAAACATGGGGAGAGGTGATTCTGTTAATAACAAAGGAGATGATATTGCTTATCAAATGGATGAATTAGAGGATTTGATAAATGAAAATGCCCGACTCGGAGTTATAAATTCAAATCTATCTTCAATTAATCATGATAATAACGCAAATGATATAGATGAAGCAGTAATATCTGTAAGTTTAACTAATAACACTATTAGTTTCGGTCGAAATGATAATAGTTTAGTAATTGATCATTTAAATAATGGATGGTGTATATTCATCTGCAAGTATTGTAAATGACAAATTACGTCTCACAAAGGTTGACGGAGTTAATTATGATGATATTGACATTGTTGCTTCTGTGGATTTGGATCATTTGTATAAATCAGCAGAGCCTCAGTTTAACAACACTACAAGAAAACTCAAATTAACAAAAGAACTTGATCAATTCCTAGTACCCTGTCAGGCTCCCTCCTGAAGCTCGTCGACTCTGCTCATAAGTCTACTAGACTTAGTTATAGTCATGAGCCGAGGTTTTCGGCCTCTAGTTTCGGCCGGACTTCGCCAGCCTGAGCCTGAGGACGCAGAGGCCCATCCCCCGCCGCTTAGCGGGCTTCTCTACGACCTCCCGGGGCCATCCTCGTGACTGTCCGGCTCCCAGGAATGGAAACACTTCAGCTAGGGCATGGCCCTTAGGCTTCCCTGAGAAATTCCGAGTCTCCTCATGGAGGCTGCGCGTCGTCGGCGCGCCCCATGAGCATCCCTAGGCTGGTCCGCCTCCGCGTGGCCCACCAGCGGTGCGCCGTGAGGGCGTCGCAAATCGTGCCGAATTCTTTAACCAAAACCGTGTTGTCGACCGCCACCTCGACTGCCAGCACGGACGCATACAGAGCGTCCGACGCTCGAGGAATCACTTGCGCCATAGATTTGATTGATGTCAGTTGCTTCGCGCGCTCGACCGCGATCAAGAGCGTTAGAATGGGCCGATGGAATGTCGACAAAGAAGATTTAGTATTCCTGGGGATTTGAGTACATCGTAGGAAAAAACATGCTGCAAAGGAGCTCCATACCAAAGGAAATTAGCACACCGTGAAGTATGGTCTTGGCGCATATTGTATAAGTTCTGAACAAACTAAGTGGCATCTTGATGACTTAATTCGTTTCGTTTAGTTGTCGCCTGGATTGTATCAATGATTTCTCGATCTGAGTTTGCGTTCATGCGCAGATCCAGGCTCCATAGTGCCTACAGAATGCTGTTTTTAAGGAACTATACTAGACAGTACTGTATTATTGATGAGGGCTTGGGCTATGAGCTCGAAGTCCCTATCAATGAGGTTGTTGCAAGAGATATCCAGCGAGCAGAGACTTGATAGAGGATGTGCTAAAACAGTCACCAATGAACTTGCCGCCATGCTTCCCAAGGAGTTTGCAGATAGGTTTATGTTAGTAAGTGCTCTGTTCCCGTGTAATCCCTCCAATAAGGCACGGCCGCCATCATCAATCAGCCGGTTTAAACGGACATTGACGCTAAGTAACGAATCATTGACTCTCAGCGCTCGGCCCAAATATCTTCCCCCCTGTAAAACGAGGCCTAAGATCCCTTCATGTTGTGATGTCACCTCTGCATGTATTTGGTTATCGGCTAAATTTAGGTTTGTCAGAATGCTGCTGGCTCCAATAAGCTTCGTCAATAGGCGAATACCGTGGTTTGTGATTTTATTGTGTGATAAGTCCAAGTCAGTAATTTGCGCGCTCTATTAGGTGTAATTTCTAGTGAATTATCATGGAATGTACCTTGGTTAGGCCGCTCATTAGCATGCGCAACAAATCGTCGTCAACCAGGTTTGACTGCAAAACCAGAGTGGTCAAGTTTCTACATGCTTGCGCGCATTTTGCAATGCAGTCCGCATCTGAAATCTGTTTACAAAACGATTATTGTAACAACGCATCTATCATTTGCACCTTCATGCCAAATAGCATTCGATCATACTGCATTCCAATTTTATTTATTCCGTACGTGATGCTGAGCTTAGTTAGATTTGGCAACTATCCATGGCAATCAAAAGTACAGGCATATCGATCTCTTACGCGCCTTGTTGCAAATGCTCTTGATGTCTGGATGGGTTGGTAGCTGTTGTGCCTTATGGTCGAGACAATTAAGAACAGATTAGGATCATATGTCACCTTCAGCGTAAAGATATAGTCTTGGCAAGTGCTAATAACCGGCAAAATCGCTAGTGTGGACGTTTTTTCTTCCGTCTGGCAGCTTTCCAAGCCCTGATAATCCTCTCGTTGATTTAATCATAAACGAAGCACCACCTTTTGGACATATTTTTCAAAATAATATTGTTTCCAGGTCATTCCGTGCTCATAGATGTGACAAGGTCCTTGCAGAAGCCATGCTTCGCACCTCTTCTTCCAATAAGTTTCGTCAAAAACAAACTCAGCCGCAACCTTAGCATCCAGGTCTGTTGGAAGAGTTTGTGTTATCTCTCGCATGTGCCTGCGATTTCTGTGTAAAATTCAAACTGATACTGTGAACCCGACATCGCTGGCGTATTTTCGTGGACTGGATATAGGGCAAAGTTTTCTATCACAACCCTTTTGCATTTGTCCGAGAGAGCGTCTTGTGCTTGAACAGTTTCGTTACATCTGGCTCTCTTATCCACTATGCCTCGCAACGTGATAATTATACACACAAGGAAAGCCACCTTGTAAAGTCTGAGCGTTTGCATCCCCTCGAAGCAATCGAGTCTTATACCTACGCTATTGTTCCACCCTACTCCGAATTTTTATCACACCTTTGGATTTGGTCGCTCAGTGAGACCACGTCCGTGGTCCCCCCGACAGATCCTTGGGTTCCGCGCATGATAATGAATTTTGACTCGAGCCGAATAAATGTCGGCAGCGCTGTCAGTAGATTTATGGATACTACGGTACTCGATTTGTTGTGTATTACTTACGATAGCACCATTAAATCAGGCTAACGACGCGTATGGGTAAGGCCATCGCAGATTCCGTAACAATATTGTGCCTACAGGTCAGAAAGTTGGAAAAGCGAATTACGATTCGCAAACGCGCTTGTTCGTAAATGTATCCCCGGGCGCAATCGAAGCACTTTGGGAATCATTCAACGATGTGGCGGATGGTTTTGGAATCAGCTCGTACGAGATGCAAGTGATCTGTCAAGAGCTTGCGTCAGAGTTGGAAGTTGGCATACCTCTACTCAATAAGAAGGTGGAGGAACTTTTTGTGCGGATGGACTCAGATCGTAATGCACTAGTTGATGCCGTGGAGTTCCTCGCAGCAATTGCTATTGCATCAGGCATGTCCTTTCGAGATAAACTCGAATTTGTCTTTACCTGTTTTGATTTCGATGGCGCTGGACAACTCAGCATCGATGAAATCACTCTTGCACTTCAGTGCACCCTGGCAGGCTCCTGTAAGTTGACCGGGGAGACATGCCCGCCTGAAGCGGAGCTAGAGGCCGTTGCGATGCGCGCTTTTGACTCTGCTTTGGTGAATCCAGTAGCCGGCGATGACAAGGGCGATACAAAGATTTTGCACACTGCTGGCACAGCAAAGCTACGAATACTGGTAGCTCACTGCGCAATTTTGCTGTGGGTGTATTTTCAAGTCTGTTCTACTTAGGACGCAATTGTATTCTGTCTATCTGATCCCGAAATAATGTCATGGCTCGAATTTTTCGATGATCCCGACCCAATTAAATCTCAAACAGGAGAAATCTCCGATGGCGCAACTCAGTGATGTGCATTCCATACAATTCACTGACCATAGTTCTGAAATACCTACAGGTACAATTGAAGCAAGACCTAACAGGCAACCAGGGATACCTGCTCTTGTCGAATCAATAGACTATGCACCAACGCAGCAAGAAATTGACTACAAACGAGATGGACACTACCCACCTCTCACAACCACTACGGCTGCGGCCCTTCGGGGCGCGCATGAGCTCGCCGAGGGCCTAGCGGCAAATCATGAAAAAAAAAGAAATCCCCGCGGGGAGGCTGAAGCGTGGGTCACATCAGTCGCATCGCTGACACCAACCGCGCTTGCAAATGTTCCCCCCAACTTGAGCCTACCGAAGGCTTGCCTCTCTTTAGAATGGGTGCATGGTTATCGTGGCGAGGATTGTCGCGGCAATGTGCGATACACTTCGTCAGGAGGAATTGCTTACCCAGTGGCTCGACTCGGGGTCGTTTATTCTCCCTTCGAGCACCGCCAGCAGTACATGACAGGGCATACAAATGATATCGTCAGTCTTAGTATTGCTCCTGATGGGTACGTGGCTGCTACTGGCGAAGTTGGAGCTCGTCCTACTATAATTTGCTGGGAAATTATATCGTGCAAGCCACTGGCAATATTAGCTGGTCTACATTCTGTTGCGGTTGCGCAGCTAAGTTTCTCGCCTTCGGGCGACCGTCTTGCTTCCCTTGGTGGTGATCCAGGGCACACACTCATAATTTACAACTGGCGTGCGGGCACCCGAATATTTTCTAGTTGCTCTAATTTGATGGATCGAGCTCTTGGTGTCGCATTTATAGGTGATGGCCCGGATTCAATCGTCGCATGTGGAGTAGGTGAACCTTACATGTGCTTCTGGCGCCGGGAAGGAAGTAAGGTGGTGCATCGTCGAGGGGCATTTGGAAGACGAGCGAGGCGTCAGCCAAGTCTCTGCCTTGCACAGTGCGGTGACGTTATTCTCTCTGGGCAAGCATCCGGCCATCTTTATATCTGGCATGGACGTAATTGTGTTCAAGCCATCAATGCCCATCGAGGGTCACTCAACGCACTCTATGTTGGAATGCATGGGATTCTCAGCGGGGGCAAAGACGGAAAAGTCCGACAATGGTCCCATAAGTTTGAGGCCGGAGCAAGTTTCGATTTGACGGAGCTTGGCGCAAGTCCGACAATCCGATCAGTATGTCTTTCTAGTGACGGCGCGAAATTGCTAGTCGGCACAGGCGAAAACGCAATCTACGAACTTTCTGCTGCGGATGGATCGGATGCCCTTGGAGGTCCTGTCACCTCATCTCACTTTGGGAGCTATATCAGTGGAATTGCTTGCCATCCTTTGAAGTCAGAGTTTGTGACATGTGGTAGTGATTGCACAGTGCGTACGTGGGATATTATCACCAGAAACATGGTGAAAATGATCAAGCTAGAATCAAGTATCTCCTCTATTACCTATCATCCCAACGGTGAAACACTTGCGGTTGGCCTTGGTTCTTTATGTCAAGCAAGTGATTCAGAGTCGCCAAATGATAAAATGACCGGCGGTTTTTGTGTGCTAAATGAAGTTGATCTCTCAGTTGCTTTTGCTGCCCGGGACTCCGTTCTTCCTCTCGTAGCTTGTCGATTTTCACCGGATGGTGAGGTCCTAGCGTTTGCAGGCGAGGATTGTTCGATATATCTATACGCATGTGCAGAAGATTACGAGTCAATCGGCCAATGTCGACGTCATGCCGCACCAGTGCGTTGTATCGATTTTTCTAAAGACTCGCGTTGGCTGCGATCTTGCTGCGATGGTGGTCAACTGCACTTTTTCAACGCAAACTCTGCTCAATACCAATCAAATCTTAGTGCATTGAAAGACATTCGCTGGGCAACTGAGACTTGCGTACTCGGTTTCGGAGTTGCAGGTTCATATTTTGCAGCAAGGCAAGATGGTGCAACTCTAACGGCCTGTTCACGAACACAAGTTGAAGATGAAGGAGCAGAGAATGGGGGTGGGCTGCTTGCAACTGGTGACTCATATGGTCGGGTCCGTCTCACTCGCTTCCCGTCGCAAAAAGACGCTACTCAATTTGAGTGGCGTGGGCATGCTGGTTGCGTTATTTCAACAGCCTTCAACTCCGATGAAACACACCTTCTCACTGCAGGTCGTGATGATCGATGTATCATGCAATGGAGTCTTATTGAAGATGAGCGTTCCATAGATAATGAAGATGAAAGAGATGAAGACGAAGCTGTAGACTATACTCCTGAGCTGCGTGACGGAATAGACTTCGTACGCCCTGTTGACTGCGAGACCGCCATTGACACCGTCGGCGAGCGCGAACTCATCGCTGAGATTGAGGTGATAAACTGTGCAAGTTTACTAACCGGATCTATGATATCCAACGTAAGTACCTAGGTCATGGGGCACACAAATCCAACGCCAGAGCCCAATGAGGGCCCTTATAAGTTCGATCCCTGGTATCGAACTACATCAATGATGCCAGCTCAAGTTCAATTTCCGTTGTCCTCACTGACTACTGACGCACTTCTCTTATCCAGGGTATATGGCTATAGCTGCGGCACAATTCGTAACAATGCAAAGTACTCGGCCTGCGGTGCTGTTATATATCCATCTGGTGGAACTGTAGTTCGAGTCGATCTTGGGAGTGGCACTCAATCCTTTGGTACTTGCCATGCAGGTTTTGAAATTTGCGCACTCGCTATATCTACAGATAGATCCATATTGGCAACCTCGGACATTGGAGCTGAACCAAAAATAGCATTATGGTCTGCGTCAAATATAGCGGAGGGACCAAAGAAAATAATACGCAACTCTCATCAAAACGCTATCACTTTGCTTGCTTTTGACGATACCAAACACGGATACCTTGCGAGTATTGGAGCAGACGATAATCACAGAGTTGTCGTACACGACGTAGCCTCCGGTTATGTGTTATTCACTTCTACTACCACAAAATCCAAGCCGCTGAATCTAAGTTTTGGAAAGAGGGGGAGCGAACTGGTTGTTGTTGGGGTAAAGTATGCGCTCTTTTTTACATTTAAGTCTGGGCATGCTGCCACGAGACATGCAACTGCCAGCTTTGCGCAAGTCGGACGCCATGGTTCCTTGCAGACTTTCCTGTGTTGCGCTTACCTCTCAAATGACAACTGTGTGATTGGTACTGCCGATGGCCATCTGTATGTCCTTAGTGGATCATCTCATGAACTTGAGAAATCAATTAAAGCACACGACGGATTTATTTATTCCATGGATGCTCCTAAGCCGCGCGCTGGTGTTACCACGCAAATTGCATTAATCACAGGGGGGCGTGATGGTGATGTGAGAATATGGAATGAAGCTCTTGACATGATAAGTAAATTTAACAATCGAGGTGCTGGACCCATTCGTTCAGTGTTCATCTCGAAAGACTTGTCCAGGGTCTTGGTCGGGTCTCAGGCAGCAGCGCAGCTGAGAGAGTTTCGGGTGTCTGATGGCGTACCAGCATCTACGCCTCTTGCAGGCGGCGGCGCATCAGCAGGGGAGTTGTGGGCCTTAGCTGCCCATCCTAGATTGCGACACATTGCGACAGCGTCGGATGAGGGTGCTCTTGCAGTATGGGACATTGAAGCCGTTGACATTAGAGATGCTCGGAAAGTAGGGACATTGTTGCCCGGGGCCTGTCGGGCACTCGCTTTTTCCCCTGATGGAAAAGTTATTGCTGCGTGTTTGGGTGGCCCACAACCTGGGAACGCAAGCCTTGCATGGGCTAGATCCAGGAAAGATATTGTGAATACACCTGGAACGCGCGGGGAGGTGGCAGATGAGACTTTACCAAGGAGAGTCAATATGAGGGTTGATGGTCTCTTGCAGCTTCTGCGAGCAGAGACTGGACGTCTTATATGTGAATTTGCAGATGCACACGAATGGCTGCGTGATGTCAAATTTTCACCAAATGGGCGTGCTCTAATTGCAGGTGGTGCAGATGGCAACATCCACGTCTATGTGTCAGACGATAGCGGTCAATTTTTACAGAAAGCGGTGCTTACACTTTCAGCAGGCGCTGCAGTTTGTTCCATTGATGTAAGCTCAGACAGCCGGTATGTGCAGGTTTCTGATTATGCCCGCACGATGTCTTATGGCGACCTACACATCGGTGTCGCTGTTTTTGACTCAGCAGTATTGCAAAATGTGAAGTGGGCGACCTGGACATGTCCATTTGGCTGGCCTGTAATTGGAGTTCATGACATATACACAAAACCGAGTGCTGGGGGATATGAGACGACCACCTTGGATAGCTATGGCAACTCTGAAACCAACCTGAACTTATCGTGCCTTTCGTGCTCACACTCCTCGCGAGTAATTGCAACTGGTGATCACCATGGCGTGGTTCGATTACTGCGATATCCAGTCAGCCACAGCACATCGGGCACGGGCAGAATCGGAGTTGGTCATGTGGGTGTTATCCGGCGCATGGCCTGGGTCGCCGGTGACTCACATTTAATTACAGTTGGTGGCCTCGACCGAACGGTGTGTGTTTGGCGCTTCGAGCCTGACATTGCCGAGACTGATGACAGCATGTCACATCAAGATGCATGCTTGGAAGAATATGATGATGCAATAGACGCTGATGCTGGTTGCGCAATGGCTGCAGCGATTGACCGTGCATTCAAGACCATCAATGCTCGCTTTGTTGCCAGTAGAGATACAAGGCAGACGACTGGCAACTTGGAATCGGCTACCTCAGCCTGGATCTCGGCGATTGTTCCACCTTCCAATCTTGAGCAAGAAGACCCAGGAGCACCACAGCTCAGGCTGAGATTAGATTTCGCGCACGGCCAGAGATCAGATGACACCCGCGAATGCGCCGGGTATAATGCAAAGGGTGGGATAGTATACGTGTGCGGCGCACTTGGGGTTGTTTATGATGCTAGAACGCACTCTCAAAGCTTCCAATTTCACCATCCGACGGGCAGTGCACCGACCATTTCAAGCTTAAGCAGTGCAGAGTCACATGCGGTTCAAGGCAGTGGCGCCTTGGCTGACGTCAGCTCTCTGGCAGTCTCTTACGATGGCAAGTTCGCAGCATCAGGTGATCAAGCAAGATTTCCACGCGTGAGAATCTGGGACGCCATGACTGGGAACAGCATCTGTGCACTTCCGCGGCATCTACGGCGCGGTATTATCTCGCTAACATTCTCCAAAAATGGAAGACACCTTGCTGCCATTGCCGGCGACATTGATCATTCTTATGCACTATATAAAACCCATTCTGGTGGATGGGAAGATGCGACACGCATATCTTTTAGCAGTGGCACGAAATCTCGTGTGTTTTGTGCCGGATTTGTAGGTCGCGACGCGTACCCGTGTTTTGTGGGCACACGCAATGGTGCTGAGTTCGTCTGGCCTGGTGCATGTAGTGGCATCCGTCGGCAGCGTGGGTTGTTTGGGGACTACAGGTGCCCTAAGGTACCTATTTTATGTGTGACGAGGGCAATATCAGTCGCTACTGATGTTGGGGATGTTCGAACGAAATCTCACGCCGACAGAAATACCGACATGGCCGCAAAAAAAATGAGCTCCGATACTGTCGCTCTCACAGGTACCATGGCTGGGTCCTTGTACATGTGGATTGGTACCAGTGTTCAAGATCACATATTGAATGCACATGATGGACCGGTTTATGCAATAGCTGCTACGCAGAAGCGCCTTGCATACGCAACTGCCGGACGCGACGGGGCAGTGAAACTATGGAGCAGCCATCTGCAGCCATTGCGCTCTTTTAAGCTGGCGGAAAGTAGGATCTCTCTGTTAACACCAGTTGCTGCGTCATTGTGCTTTAGGGCTCCGAATGAAACTAAACTCTTGGTGATCGCGCGCTCTGGTGAGATGTGTGAGCTTACGACGTACTCTGGCGGAATGGTGCTTTTGACAGAGGCACATGCGCGTAGCAAACGACATGCCACAGAGTCACACGGCCTTGATGTGAACCCCAAATTTGGTGATATTTATGCAACATGTGGGGATGATAGCACAGTGCGAGTTTGGTCCTGTGAAGCGCGTCGCTGTATCATGCGAGTACTACCCGATATCCTTGGTGGCGCTGCTGCACGAAGTTGTTCCTGGGCCCCAGATGGCATGCATCTGGCTGTTGGGCTTGGCGGCGATCCGCTAGACAAGGCTCGAGATGGAACACTCGTGGTGCTTCGCATTATATCCGGGGTATTTTCAGTGTCTTTTCTTTACATGACTTATCTGTATGTGCAAAATGCAGGGGGAAATCCCTGAAGTTGTTAGTGAAATTCGGAAGTCCAAAGCACCTCTTATCGACATAAAATGGTGCACGGATGGCACATTTCTGTTGGTCGCATCTGAGGATGGTCGGGTCCTCCAAACTTCAGAGCCGCTTATAGTTCTTTTTACAGAGACTCTGTCGTCCAAGTCGCTATATAGGTGTATGTTCATGATGCCTATGATGGTAATCTAAGGACAATATCTGCAAACGCTGGTGCTCCGATTGTATCGCTCGATTTGAGTGCTGATGGTAAATTCTTCCAAGCTGCAACTGCTGTCAATGAATTGCACTTCTATGCAGTTGCAGACGGCACCATGGTGTCTTCCCCGGCCCTCCTCCGTGATACAATATGGGCAAGCATAACTGTTCCTCTTGGTTGGAATGTACAGGGCTGCTGGAGATGTGCGAAAGAAGCAGCTAGGGAAAGTGATGCACTAGCTGACGCAGAATATCCACAGAAACACAAAAGCATTTTGCATGAAGACAAGAGCAGCTCAGTTCCCCACGTTGTCACCGTTCATCGGTCTCCGGATATGTCATATCTTGCTAAGGGTTGTGTAGATGGAACGGTAGCTCTTTACAACTACCCCACTCATGCACCGGGCATGTCCTCGCTATACGCATGCTTTCAGTGCAGATATCATACAATTGCATCTTTTTATGCTGGATCGGCCTCGTAACCTATTTTTACTTTACCAGGTTCCTGGTCATGCATCAAGCATTGCCAAGGTTCGCTTCACGAGTGACAATAAATATCTGATAGTGCTGGGGCGATTTAATCGTACCATCACACAATATTCAATTCAAAAAATTGATAAAGAAAAATAGGCGGTAGTCTTAAGCAAAAGCAGTCGCCAAGATGCAAGGGAACCTAAGGCATGGACTGCCCCCGCGACGCATAGCGGAAACTGCGGAGATGTAGCTCGGAGCATCTGCGCAGCCTACTGTCAACATACCACATAGCCCGTAATCATGTATACAGGTTGCGTCATTGGAACTTCTTTTGCTCCACCTTTGGAATTCTGGGAGCGCTGGGCGAGGCTAAGCGGCACTATGTGGACCTTCGCGAAGTTGCGTTCTCCGTCTTCAATTCAAACATGTGGCTGCGCCTCATGGATGCGAAAGACGTAGCGGACGACGCACAAAGGGGTGACGCAAAGCGCGAGTTGAATGAAAATATGCTAATTAGGTCTACGTGCGCAAACTTATCATGATTAAAGTCCACGACCCCCGGCTCCTGCCTAGTCCTCTTACCTTCCCTAACCCCGGTCAACCAAGTGGTCACGGTCAACACGGAACCTGCACCCGAGGTGGGGATTTTCTCCACCGAGCGCCCGAACGGGGCGCATTGGTCGGGGGGACTCATAGGGCCCTTAAGAGGACTAGGGCGCAGCGGCGCGCTGATAAACGCGATTTTTGCTCGCGGGAGCCTGAGATAGCTCCCCCATCACCCCTCACCCACCCCTCAACCGAATTGCCTATTGTTATTCGTGTTCTGGCCTCGTTGCAGTCTAAACGCACCCGTAGCAAAGCAGGGGCCAAGAAAAAGCGCGACAGCACAACATTTCGCGATACGCGATGTGGGCACGGCCCCTGCACAAAAAACGGTGCGGACAGTATGGTGGACAACTTCAATCGCTCGAAAAGCTGTGACGGGGAAGACCTTCTCCGCCGGGCGTACCAGCGTGGTTGACCGGAGGGTAACCACTCTAGGAAGTCTGCGTTCCGAGTCCAGCCAGGCTTGGTGCCAGGAGGCCAAGACATCGCAGGAAAATCACGGGTGATTTGCAACCTAGCTCGCGGGGGGTTAACACCGACCCCAAATTTGCAGTATCATGATCTCTATAACTATCTATAACTAGACGCCTTGGCCGCGGGCAAATTGAGTCTAAGGGGCCTACTTACCCCTCTAGGACGTGACCGAAACGGGCGAGCGAAATTTTAGTGGCCTGTGAGGCTGCCCGGGCCACCGTGTGCCAGTGACTTGTCTGGCAGCCCATCGGGCACCCGACCACACTTACGCATCTGCCCTATGCCCTACCCGCCGGGAGGCCATTACCAGCGTAGGAGCCAAGGGACATCTAGATGGACATCTGCCAGTGATACCCGCAAATTAGGCCACCCCCGCTGCGACCGCACCCCCCGTTGCGAAAGTGACCCCTTCCCCCCAGCCCGGTCTCGGGGCGTACAAATGGTCTCTTTGGGATCCCACAGCCAAAATCGCCCCCGGCCAGTTGGCTGGGAACTCGAATCTCAAATGAAGCGTCATTGGCCCTCATCGCTACCCTTCGGAGTACCTACATATTCATTGCTTCGCTGGCCTCGTCGGCTTATGTGGATGATTACTGGCGATCGTTCATTTGAAGCTCAAAGGGGCGCATTACCTCCCGGTTTGCTGTTAAAAAACTATCGCAGAGAGCATGGTTCCGAGAAGCTGAACAATATTATGGGACATCAGCTCCTCGACGCTGTTATCCTGAAGATTTGAGACACACTTTTTGCTATCAAACACACAGACGGGCACGGAATAGTTTACAAGATGGCGTTTTGGATCTACCTTGCCAACATTTGCGATAAGCACTTCCTCTGCCGTTTTGCCTTCTTCGTCTTTGATAAATCCATTGTAGTGGGAAGAGTAACTGGACATGGAAACAATAATGTCACGATTTGAGGTGGAATGGCTCTCAAAGTGGCGTGCCTTCAAACCAACAACCCACCTGCTCAAGATAAGGTGTTTAAGAAATTCAAGTCACTAGGGCTCGCACGTTTGTTTGTAAAGGTTTGTTAACATCTGCTCTTCTAGTTCATTCTTTCGATAATCAATGACCTAACAATGTGTTTCTCGCCTTAATATTAAGGCCAAGTCAATCCGCACCATTGAGTAGTAATGTCGGTTGAGGCCATGAATGAGAGCCTGGATTGATGGCTTCTTGAGGTGACCCACATTTGATGTAGTTTGTCGAGGCTCCTGACCTACAGATACTGTGTCCATCGAGCAGCAGGCGCCTTAGGGGATTTTACCAAGCATCATGAGTTGCGGGTTAATCAAGCGGAAACAATCAATTACAACTTTACCCTTGACCTTAATCGATTTGCTCTTACTTAGTGCGCGGCTTTATTGAACACTGCTCTTATACGCTCTGCACAGGGTCGATCACAATAGCAACTGCACGTTGATTGAGTGCTTCAAAGGACTGCTGCGTATTAATATCAACGCCTTCACGAATTCATTATTATCATGTATATTGTCGTTTGATTAACCCACCAGACATCCAGCAGCCAAAGCCCGGATGTGAGTGATACCAACCTAGAGATGGCCAATTGTAAATCGGGGAAACATATTTTCATCTTCGTACCGACAACCATTTCTGGTCGCCCAGTTTGTTTCAGCATTTCGAGCATCTTCGTCTGAAATACTGGATCTACGGCCTCGACCTGATTGCTAGAAATATATTTTGTTAGAGGTGCCGTTTATGCACTGACATTAAACGCTAACACCAGTTCCAGACTGAGGCATTGCAAAAACCTTTTATTGTATTTGAACATTTTACTCCACAAAAAAAAATCACTGAACCACACATCCACACAATTGATTGTGTACTCGTCTATGAATTGACCGAGCATCAACCCCATCACCTCCATTGGCACACCGGCACGGCCTGCAATAGTGAACTCACTCCTGTCGTACACTGAACTCACCGTGTTTAAGCATCTTCAGAAGGGCTAAGGATGATATTTGTACCTTCTCGGCGGTGTCCACAACAGGTGCATCCGGGACCCCTGCACCACCGTTCAGCCCAGGGAGGCTCCCAAAAAAACGTGAGACACGGTCCATGGCTGACCTAGTCACGGTGCACGCTAGTGAATCATATATGTAGGCCTTTTGAACATCTCTTGCGCGGCTTTAGTAATGACACTATTCCTAATTCATATGAACAGACCGTTCGACTTTGCTATGCACAAAGCGGCGATAAACTTTGCCGAAGTAAAGCGTACTGACATTCCGTCACCGGCACTGCGGCAGCACGTTTTACCGCGAGGAATTCTACGTTCCGTTCGGCGAATCGAATGCTCCACACCTTTTGTCACGGAGAACTTTGATGTTCCACGAAACCCGAAGCCAGTTTATAAGTTTCAAAACGTCTTAGACCCGGAGCAGCCCCGAGCAGGGAAAAAGGTGTGTACCCCGGGCCCTCCACGACTAGCTGCCCTCAGTGACCGTGAAGGTGTCCATGCCTATTAGGGCCACCATCCCTAAAATCCCCACCAGAGTAGTGGCACCTAGGGTGACCTCCCCGTCCTAAATTTGAATCTGCACCAGAAATAGGGCAATTTCAAGTTCAACCGGATTCTATTTTGGAGCACCTAAAAAAGTTTGTAGAAATCCTCCGCCTCGTGTCATGTTGGTAGAAGTATGTTCAAATTCAGCAATGTTGCAATAAGTTGATTAGGACAGAATCCGTGCAGCAACTGCAAAAGCAATTTATCGACATCCAAGAGCAGCTGCAGCACTTCAATCCAAATCAAGACCCAGAGACAGCGGCAGTCTTGGCATTTCTATTCATGTTTGAAAGCAGCGTAAAGGTCGATTCCTTCAGGAACTTGTAGTCTGTTTCACGACTCTTGGTTTCAACAAAGTCCTGCAAATGAAATATAGTTTGGCCATATGATCTTATCTTTGCCTCAAGCACCGAAAGGTTTCTTGCTGATTCAGAGGCTTGGATTTTACCCTTAAGGGCTTCATACTTGGAGGTTAGATGCACTACCTACATGAACTGGACTTGGACTCTAATAAGAAACTTGTGACAACCAACCTGTGATCTAACTGATTCGCGACGCCCTTGATATTCCCTGATGAATCTTGATAAAGTGCTCAGGGTGGCTGCGGCTCGTTGCCGTAGTCCATCTATATTATCAAACTCAATCATGTCACTTTGCATCATTTTCATCTTCTGCTGGAGAGAGGACAATTCAATTTTAATTTTTTCATCGAGGCTCTGAATCTTTTGTAGTTCGGTCTCTCGCTGCCTGCGCTCTTGAATTAGTTTGTGCGTCGTCTGTTGGCTAGATTCAAGCTGGCGCTCTTTGAATGTGGCCTCAACGCGCATTTCTCGAAGGCGCTGCTCTGTGGGCATCGAGTTCTGCTGTTCTAAAGTCTGGGAGACGTGTTCTAGAAGAGAAACAATAGAACCTTCGGTCAGCTTCTGATCTTGGACTGTCGATACACGGGTGGCTTCAAATTCAGAGATGAATTTGGACATTTCCTCATCACGTTGTCGCAATTTTTCATACTTATGCTGTTGATCTTCTGGGTTAGTCTTGTGATCTTTGAGCTCCGCGTTTACTTCAGAAAGCTGCTCCCGGGCAGCTGCAATTTGATCTTGTAAGTCTCTTGCATATCCTTCATAATGCTTGAGCTCACTGGACTGTGCTTCTACCTGAGACTTCAATTTAGCGAGTGTCTCCTTGGGGTCTGCTAATTCCCACATTGCAAGCTCATCAATTAACTGACTCTCATTTCTTTTTAGCCGCTCCCCAAACTTTGAGAGTCGGAGATATTCGTGAGAAAACGATTCTTCGTGAAGACCTTCGAGACCATCATGGATCTGGGAAATGAGACCCCCTTCAACCTCCATAAGAGCCGCATTTTGTTTTCCTTGGAGTTCCAGTGACTGATTTTGGAGATCGTTATAGTGATTCAATTTCTGTGGATCGAGATCACTGATCTTCCGCTGTGCGAGGCTATGCAGCTCTTGGATCTTAGCATCAATTTGCGTGGTGTCGTCCTTTTTTTGTTTTTTGATCAAAAATATGCGGTCAACCTCGCCTGCAAATTTTCTGTTCTTGGATCGAAATTCCGAGACAATTTCATCCAATTCCACGGGATCAGTACCTATATATAAGATCAGTAAAATTGCTCTCAAAATGATCCCAGGCACAGAAGATGACTAATGCGAGCTTTATCCATTGCGAGATTGTAGTCAGCCAGCGTTCCCTCAAGAGTGCGGACAGCATTGAGAATATCTTCATGCCTTTTCTGTAAGCTGCCGTAATCTTGCATGGATCTTTCGTGTTGTTTGTTTTCTGCTTGCATGGAGTGAATTTCATTGGTTAGCTCGATGACCTGCTATGTAACTACAAGCAGATTGTAAGGTATTAAGTGCGCACTTTAGTCCGCAAGATGCCGACGTAGTAGGACGAGTCCTGGACCTGTCGTGATGGTCCTTGAGCTGTCTTCATACCACGCATGCCTTGTTGGGTTACCGGCCTATCGGACACATGTAGCTTTGTGCCGAGGGCAACCCCCTGTGCTGCTGTTGTTCCCATGGAGGATGTCAAGGTAGAACGCGTTTCGATCATTTGTCTTGGCACAGCTGAGGACGGTCGGCCGGCAGCAGCATCTGATGGCATTTTTAATTAACCAGTAGAAATAGTATTATATTACTGGTATATAGCTGTATAGCTGTAAAGCTGTACTAGATACATACCCCCCACCCCCGCGCCCGACGAGCGAGTCATCATGACCGGGGGCGGCGACGGACGCGTCCCACTCGGTGACTGCCAGGTCTCGAAGGACACAGAGTCCGAGTCCGGCGGCGACGGCTCCGAGTCCTCCTCGCCCTTGCGCCTTGGCTCGCCCGTGCGGCCCCGCCTAGGACTCAGGCGAACTTGGGCGGAAACTGGCACCTTCAGGATGTCCGGGACCTCGCAGCACCCTGAATACGAACTAACACCGGTACATGATACTTTCCTAGCTATAGCTTCGTATCAAGTCGTCAAAGGCACGCGTTAAAATGGCAGACCGAAAAGTGGCGATTTACAATTGCGCTCGGGCGTTCAGTGACAATGAGTTATACATTATACAGGTCTTCGATAATTCCCCATCGGGGATACTGCTCAAAGCGTACCTTCAAGCCAAATCGCTGGAGTATTTCATGCCAATCACAGAGAGCGAACTTGAGAAGGCAGGCCTAAAGCGCACAGAACCTTCGTTGGCAAAATTGACTGAATCCCTCCTTTTGTCAACCCAGGGTGGGAACGTTGTCCTACAATCATCAATTCCAGGAATTATGAAGCTGAAGGTAGTACCTAGTGGAGACGGAGTGGGTCAATTGATTGGCCGGACGAAAGCTGGTAAAGGCACCTTGCCGGAGTTTCTCACTCAAGCGCTTTCGGAGCTCTGCAAAGTTAAGCCCATGGGGCTTGCCGCCACAAAATGGTTAGGGTTGTGGATGCTGGCACACAACCCAAATCAAGCACAAGTGCTCGAGCCGGCGGCATAAGAGCGCATATGTCAAGTCGAGCAACCTCAAAAGCCCGCTCCAATATATCTCTCGAACTCCGCGCGCTTCGGGCAGCATCGTGCTTGCTTCATGACCTGAAGCACTGGATTAGCCTGAACGTCGCAACACGGCGCGTGAGACTTCGCGGGTTATCTTGCTGCGCAATGTCCCTTTCGAGATGGGATGCTCTGGTGGGACGCGCCGGGGTGAGTTCTCGGTAAGTGCTCCGCCCGACAGTGGGCCGACACTAGCGTGTGGTCCGAGTGCTTGGAAGAAATTAAGCGAGGAATTTTAGCGCCGGGGCGGACCACGGGGGGAGTGACACCGGCGAACCCCAAATTGCCAGAGTGGCCTATATACCCCCCTAGGGCGTGACCGAAACGGGTAAGCGAAATGATTAAGTTTGGAAATTTTGGTGGCCTGCGAAGGTCACGCCAGTCACGGTAGCGTTTCGCGCCACGTCAGGCGACCCCTCTGGCAGCCCATCGGGCACCCGGCCGCGCCTACGCATCCATCCCACGCCATAGGCACCCGAGGGCCCCTGGGAGGCCAAATTACCACCCTCCTAGGCACGTGCCCCCGAAACCCGAATATCCGGCCCGGGGTTATTGACCGGGTTATACCCCGGATCCCCGCCGAGGTAATAATAGTTAATACTAACGGGTAATTGACAGGTTACTTGAGAAATAAAATTTATCTACTAGTTTATTCAAGTTAATAAGTATCTAGTAGTAGGTCACGGGGAGTAGGAGTAGGAAGGAGGTAAGTTAGTAGGTCCGAGTTCATATAGGTAGAGAGAGGAAAACCATCCAGCCCGCCTAACCTAATATTTGAGCTGTAGTAAATTAAGCTCACTGTCTCTGCTCTCTGCTACCTGCTGCCTGTTTCGTTCCATCTCGCGCAGCGCGCAGCGTAAACGGGGAATGCGCCCCTCAACTAACCGGTTGCTTCCAAGGCCACTGGTGTGTCACTAGGAGACACCCACACCCGGTTGACCTGAACACTGCTCCACTCCAGGACCTGCGCATTTCTCGCGTGCGGCACTTGTTACTTCTTGCAGTTTTTATTCTGCAAACGCGTGTTAACAGCGGCAGCTTGATTTAGCTAGATCCCCTTCCCTGCTGGAATTCATAGTGAGTTTGATATCAACGAGGCCGGTCCCTGGAGCAACATTGCCTTTGGCCCCGGGTAAGGCAGAAGCGAGGCGACGGAAGAGTTGTTTCACATTGAAACCCACCTTAGCTGAGGTTTCAATAAAGAGGATTTTTTCTTCCGAGGCCTTAGCTTCACCTTCCTCGACGGAGACTTGCCGTCGATCTGCGAGGTCAGTTTTATTGCCAACAAGCATGATAACTACATCATCTCCGCGTTCGGATCGGATGTCGTCGATCCACTTAGAGGAATTAAGGAAAGAAGCCCGTGATGTCGTATCATATACGACCACTGCAACCGAGGAGTCTCTGATATAGCTTGGAATGAGCGACCGAAAGCGCTCCTGTCCTGCTGTATCCCAGAGCTGTAACCTTACCGTCCGGTCTTCCAGATACATCGTCTTGCTGAGAAAGTCAATACCAATTGTTGCCTGGTAATTTTTGTCAAAGGAATCGTAGACAAAGCGATTGATGATGCAGGTCTTACCAACACCCTGGTCACCGAGAAAGACAAGTTTGTACCTAGACGTTTATCATTTTTGTCGCAACTATACGACACGGAAGGGATGACTTGGTAAGAGGGACCGCCGGTGTAATTGAATCGTCCTTGTCGCCACTGTCTCCTTTCGTCATGCTGTTGATCACCTAGCCTCACTTTTCGACAGGGAGACCCTCGTATCCATAAGTAGGCGTGGCAGTGTGGCCGGCCGTGTTCCCGGCCCAGAGTAGCAAAACAAACCTACTAGCCTGAGGGCTGGTCCTGTCCCCTGGGATGTTTGGGATTAAGATGCGTCTGTTCGTTGGACGGAATGAAGTTGGTGCTCCCTCTGTCCGCAAGGGCTGGAACCGAGCTTGGCCCAAGTCTGCTGCCTTGTCTTGACGGACTTTGCCTTGTCAGTGGGTTCCTTGCATGACTCGGAGGTTGCTGAGGTGCCGAGCTACGGGGCGAAACACAAATTGCCGTCCTGGCGCCTTCGGTACTAAACGGGTTTTACCCCCTTTTCTGGCGGATTTGTATAAACTCTAGGATAAAAACTCCCTTTGTGTCGATTCAACTCGCTGGCGAGGCGAATGGGCTGATAAACCCTGGCAGTGATACAAAAACAACCGAAATCCTAGAGAGGCATCTGGACCCCTGCCACAGCTTTCGGGGCAGCAGCCAGGCTTAATCGAATCCGTTTTTTCATCAGGGACCACTCACGGACTCCTTTCAGCGATTTACACAACTCCCTCTGTGGCTGCGTGAGGCAATTCGGCCACGGGAATCCGCTGGGGCAAAAAGTCGCTTTATGCTAAAACTGCCCTTGTACCATAATTGGGAATTCATTCTTTGCTCAGTTGGAGCCCAAAGGCAAAAAACCAACCCCGTCGAGGGGAGCCTAGCCTGTCTAGTAGGGGCCAGTACCGTGACCGTGTGCCAGTATCAGGGTAACTGTCCGGGCTGGTTCCTAACCTCGTCTGAATTCGGTGGCGGCCAAGTTACATACTCTATTTCCCTCTGTGTAGGTATCATTTTGCTGAAATAATTTTGAGCCCGTGCCATCATGATCGCGCCACCGTGACTGAGGCTGCCATTCATCCGGCCGGACGGTTCGTCGGGGCGTGTGGATTAATGCGACGATTCCGGGCGGATGTAAGCAAACAACTCAGTGGGTAAGAACTACTAGCTGCGCATTTTGACGCTACGAATCGCCTATGACGCTACGAATCGCCTATGACTCCGTTCTCAGTGCCTACGACTCTGCGTGGCGCCCGCCCCTTACCAACGACAGCTCCCTTGGGCCGCATTTGACAGCTCCCTTGCGCCGCCCGTTACCAACGACTGCTAGCTCCCACAGTGTCCGCCGGCGATGTTCTCTTAGCACGGCTCGACAGTGGGAGGTTAAAACTTCGACGAGTTGAAGGCCGGATGATCCCGCAGGACGTCATCCCACGTGAGGAAGGCATCAGGGCCCTACCAGGGTACGCGCAACCGTGGTATCAACATGATATTGACCAATCTTGGACTCGGATGGAGAACATTTAATCATGATACAGTTGATACCGTAGGGTATCAAGATATATGTCAGGGCGTCGCGATTCTACCTCAAGAGCGCAACCCAGACACGTCGACGTGTCGTCTTGGGAGATCAGGTCCGTAGACGCCTGATACGCGTGACTCGCATCACGCGATTCTGTGATACATCTACTATATAGATGATGGTCTTGCACGAGGTGAGAGGGACTGCTGCAGATGTGCCAGATGACGGAACGCACATTATACCGGCTTTTGGGGCTGGTATGTGTCCGAAGCTGGTCGCTCAAGTCAGTTCTGCAAAGCGTTCAGTACGCGTCTCTGCACTCCTCGCCCTTTGTGACGAGTTAAAAAAACCCAAGAGACTAGCAGAGTGTCTAGACCTTGGAATAATAAATACTCTGAATGCGCAGATCTCTTCCGACTCGGATCCAATCACAAGATTTCGCGCGTCTAAAGCACTGGGAGTGTGTTCACTGGACGCTAATGGATGTTTTGCAATGATCAAAGCAAAAACTGCAAGCGTCGTGAGTTTAGCCCTGAGTGACGATCAGATTGGTGTGCGCCGCAATATTTACGAGGCACTTATACAGTTGTCTACCGGATGCACTGAAGGAGCGAGTGCACTCGTAAAAGCAAAATATCCTGCACTACTCGTCACCAAGGCTACGACTGAGGACAATTGTCTGCAAGCTCTCGCTCTCAGATTGCTGTGCAATTGTTTGAATGATAATGCTGGTCTGGAAGCAGCGCTGGGAAACTCAGCTGTTGAAACGTGCATTATGCTCCTCCCACACTCAGATACATCCATTCGCTGCGAAGCTGCTAGAACCCTTGCAAGGCTATGCTTTTCGGAAATGGCAAAGATGTCCGCCATCGACGGCAACGCTGTCCCGGCGCTTGTCGCGCTCTTGAAAGATCCTGAGAGGATGGTGCGTGCTGCTGCGGTGGGCGCATTGATGGCCATCACCACAACGGACCAAGGGAAAATTTCTATGGTGGCAAGTGAGCCTGAAGGCAGAAACGAGTCCATCAGTCTCCTTGTGAGCTTGCTCAAGGAGGGTCAAAATGACATGCTTGCAATCAATACACTCAAGTGCATTGCCAACGTTGCTGTGCACCCGGTGGCACAAAAGGAACTACAGGAAACTACCGACTGCCTCAATCTCCTCTCGCGGATGTGTGTAAATGATGATGAGTTCATCGCCAAACATGCATCAATTGCCAAGAAAGTCGTCATGTGGCGGCCTTGAAACAAAAGCTTAGATTGGCAACCCAGGGCATAATGCACCAGAAAAAGCTACTGAGATATCATCGATGTCGGTAAGCTGATATAGCTTAAAATATCAGGATCTAACCTGCCTGGTAGTGCGTATAATGCACCTCGCGGCGACCTCGAGGAAGAAATGACATGTTTTCTCTCATCGCTCTTCGCGAGTGTATCAGCATCGTAAGCCCCGGCCGGGGGTGCCTCAACACTGAGGCTTTTTGGGGATAAACAGATAAATGAGGCCAGGCTTAGGTACTCAAGCCAGCTGGGAAGAATTCTGGGAAGCTAGGTTGGCATTTACCTGAGGGGTTACACCCCTGGCGCCGCCCGGGGTTAATAACCCGGGTAATTGCCGGTTAGTACGGGTTATTACCTCAGGATCTTATAGAGGGGTAGGGGAGGGGTAAGGGGAGGG
>MDTG01078887.1_pt1 | contig 22393 bp, 19 predicted proteins | sample 811421 | NCBI WGS metagenome assembly MDTG01 (sample SAMN05326645, study PRJNA326480) | marine metagenome | isolation source: seawater | place: Pacific Ocean: South East | collected 2011
AAACGTTAACATATTTAACCTCTTTTAAATCTTCAATAAAAGACATTCTTAAGTTGTGAAACTTATCATCATCCTTTGTTTTTATATCACTAATCACACCAACTATAGTTTTGGAAGGGAAAATATATGAGAATCCGCTTGTAGTGATGGTGTCACCAATCTTTAGATCAACATGTGAAGGAATATCATAAATTTTAGCTTTTTTGTAGCTTTTTCCATCCCATTGAAGTGATCCAAAGTGATTATTTTTCTTAATGACAATACTCACTTTACTTTTACTATGCAAGATTGACAATATACTGCTAAAGTGTTTTGATGTTTCCTTGACAATCCCAATAACCCCATTATTACTTACTACACCCATTCCTTTTTTTATACCATCAATTTTACCTTTGTCGATAGTAATGTAATTGTTTGGACGAGCAACCGATTTGTTTATTATGGTAGCGGGGATATAATGACTTGCAGATATTGAGCTAATACTATCTTTTTGCTGATAACTTATTAAACTTTTAAGTTTTGCATTTTCCATGAGTAAAAGTTCATTAGTACTTTTTAATGAGAAATAACTCTTAACATCGCTGATTACCAAAAAACTTGTAGCGGTGATACCATTTGTTGAGTTGATGAAAGCAGCCTTTTGAAAACTATTGTTTTGAATAATTAAAAAGAATGCAAAAACTTCAAGAAAAATAAATAAAATCTGATGATTATACTTATTTATTAATTCTATTAAGTTACGCATTACCTACACAATAATTTATCGAATTAAAAATGGGAAATTATCAGTGTTCTTAAGTGCAATACCTGTCCCTCTTGCTACTGCTCTTAATGGGTCTTCGGCAACATAAACGGGGAGTTTAGTCTTCAAAGAAATTCTTTTATCAAGACCTCTTAACATTGAACCACCCCCTGTTAAATATATTCCGGTGTTGTAAATATCAGCAGACAGCTCAGGAGGAGTTTGACCTAAAGCGGCTAAAACCGCTTGTTCAATTTGTGATATAGTCTGGTCCAAAGCACGGGCAATTTCTTTGTAGGTTACGATTATTTCTTTAGGAATACCACTCATTAAATCTCTTCCGTGTACAGCAAAGTTCGGTGGTGGCTCATCCAGTTCTTGTAGGGCTGCTCCTACATTAATTTTAATCTTTTCAGCCATACGTTCACCGATATCTATATTGTGATGATTTCTCATGTAAATACGAATATCAGTCGTGAAATTATCTCCAGCAACTCTTATTGAGCGGTCAGTAACAATGCCCCCTAAAGAGATAACGGCAATTTCTGATGTACCACCACCTATATCAATAATCATATTTCCTTTAGGTTCAAGAACATCGACTCCAATACCAATAGCAGCAGCCATAGGCTCATGAATTAAGAATACTTCTTTCGCACCAGCGTGTTCTGCAGAATCTTTTACAGCTCTTTTTTCAACTTCGGTAATACCTGAAGGAATACAAACTACCATTTTTAATGATGGCGAAAACAAAGTTTTACGTCTAGGTATCATTTTAATCATTCCGCGAATCATTTGCTCAGCTGCAGAGAAGTCAGCAATTACACCGTCTTTAAGCGGTCGAATAGTATCAATTGTTTTATGCGTTTTTCCATGCATTTGTTGAGCCTTTTTACCAATAGCTACTACTTTTCCAAGTATAATATCTTTTGCAACAATTGAGGGCTCGTCCACAACCACTTTGTCATTGTGTATAATAAGAGTATTTGCAGTACCTAAGTCAATTGCAATCTCTTGTGTCATAAAATCGAAAAAACCCATATTATTAAGTTTTAATGTTTAAAGTGTCTAGTTCCAGTCATTACCATAACCATTTTATTTTCATTACAGTAATCAATTGATAGCTGATCTTTTATTGATCCACCTGGTTGAATTACTGCTTTTATGCCTGCTTCATGTGCTATCTCTACACAGTCTGCAAACGGAAAGAAAGCATCAGAAGCCATAACACACCCTTCAAGTTCAAAATCAAATTGCTTGGCCTTGGCAATGGCTTGCTTCAAGGCGTCAACTCGTGATGTTTGTCCCACACCACTTGCTAGCAATTGATTGTTTTTAGCTAGTACAATCGCATTTGACTTAGTGTTTTTACAAACCTTGCTTGCAAATTCTAAATCGGCTAATTGTTGTCCGCAAGGTTCAATTTCGGTTGCTATTTTCATGCCTTCGGCTCTGTCAATAGTAACGTCTTTATCTTGCTCAAGAACACCATTTAGTATTGTACGGAATTGTCTGTTTGGTAGATCTGTTTCCTTCTGCACTAATATAATACGATTTTTCTTGGATTTCAATACTAACAGAGCTTCATTTTGATAGGAAGGAGCAATAATAATTTCAAAAAATAATGAGTTAATTTCATTTGCCGTTTCTAGGTCTAGTTTAGCGTTACATACTAGAACTCCGCCAAAAGCAGAAATAGGATCCCCAGCTAGGGCAGCAACATAGGCTTCTTTTAAAACATTTCTTGAGGATATACCACAAGCATTATTATGTTTTAGTATTGCAAATGTTGTTTCTTCAAATTCTGAAATGATATGTACAGCAGCATCTACGTCTAGCAAATTATTGTAGGACAACGCTTTGCCATGAAGTTGATCGAAAAAGCCATCTAATTTTCCATAGAACACCCCTTTTTGGTGAGGATTTTCTCCATATCGTAAGCCTGTACCATCTGGCATGCTAAATTTGAAGGCTGTATCCTCTTTGTCAAAGTATGAAAATATAGCACTGTCGTAGTGCGATGAAATATGAAAAGACTTAGTTGCAAATCGTCTTCGCTCCTCTATTGTCGTTCCATTCTTTTCTTTTAAGATGGAGTGAAACTCGGCATAATCGTCTTTTGATGAAATAACGGCCACATCTTTAAAGTTTTTTGCAGCCGCCCTGATGAGAGAAATACCACCAATATCAATTTTTTCAATGATAGATTGCTCGTCAGCTCCAGAGGCAACGGTTTCTTCAAAAGGGTAAAGGTCAACAATTACTATATCAAATTCTGGAATATCATATACTTTCAACTGCTCATTGTCTGACTCTAATTCTCTTCGGCTCAATATACCTCCAAAAACTTTTGGGTGTAAAGTTTTTACTCTACCTCCTAATATTGACGGATATGACGTTAAGTCCTCTACAGGCTTAACGTCTATTCCTAAATCTTCAATAAAGGATTGTGTACCTCCAGTAGAATAAATAGTAATGCCTAATCGGCTTAGTTCTTCTACAATAAGACCTAATCCGTCTTTATTGTAAACAGAAATTAGAGCATTTTTGGGTTGAATAAAAGTGTTCATGAAACTATACAGTTATACTGCAATATTACCTAAATACTATCTTACTATCAACCACTATTAAAAGGTTTTTGGCGTTTGTTAATAACTTTCATTCAGACTATTTTATATATCTTTAATGTCTTATTTTCATAAATGATTTTATTAAGATTATTTTCTGAAAGTTTACGTTTTGCATGGCACGCTATTGTGAATAATAAACTTCGTACTTTTTTATCGCTTCTAGGAGTGACTATCGGAATTTTAGCTGTAATCTCAGTATTTACTATTGTCGATTCATTAGAAAGAAATGTTAGAGACAGTATTAACAAATTGGGTAGTGATGTGCTTTATATACAAAAATGGCCTTGGGGTTCGTCTGACGGTAGTGAATACAAATGGTGGGATTTTATGAGCAGACCTGAGGTTGATATTTCTGAGATGCGAAAACTTTCTGCTAAATCTCAAAAAGCACAAGCTATAGCTTTTATGAATAGTGCCAAAAGAACCTTAAAAAATGGTAATAATAGTATAGAAGGTGTAGAAGTTTTTGCCGTATCATATGATTGGAAGTACATTAGAAATTTTGATTTAACAGATGGACGTTATTTTACTGAACAAGAAATAGAAAGCGGAAAAAATCAAGTTATTATCGGAACGAATGTTGCAAGAGCATTATTTAATAATTCCGAATGTTATGGTGAAATAATAAAAATTAAAGGCGAAAAAGCTTTTGTTATTGGTGTATTTTCAGTTGAAGGTGAAGATATAACGGGAAATTCACTTGATAATTCCGTTGTTGTGCCAGTTAATTTTGGTCAGCGACTAATGAATAAAAGACGTAGTAGTCCAACTATTATTGTCAAGGCAAATTTTGGAGTTTCTAATGAAGAATTGAAAGATGAGCTTTCAGGTATTATGAGGTCCATACGTCGATTGAAGCCCACAATACCAAATAATTTTGCAATGAATGAAATTAGCTTGATTAGTAATCAGCTCGACGGACTTTTTTCTGTAATTGGATTAGCAGGGTGGATTATTGGAGGATTTTCAATACTTGTAGGAGGGTTTGGAATTGCAAATATTATGTTTGTTTCCGTTAAAGAGCGAATCAAGCTAATAGGTATTCAAAAATCATTAGGAGCTAAGAATAGTTTTATTTTATATCAGTTTTTATTCGAGTCGGTTTTTTTATGTTTGATTGGAGGAGTCTTAGGACTTTTGCTAGTCTTTATTCTAACTGCTGTTATCAATAACTTTTCCGATTTCGAAATTATTCTAACTCTAGAAAATATCTTTTTAGGTTTGTCGGTTTCTGCTGTAATTGGAATTGTATCTGGAATAATTCCTGCTTTGTCAGCTTCAAATCTCGATCCTGTTGAAGCCATTAGGCGATAGCCTTTTTATAAAATAAGCTTTTGACAGGTGTCAATAGCTTCTTGAATACTTTCAATATTTCTAAGTCTAAAAATGAGTTTTCCTTTTAACTCTTTCATTTCACAATTTCGATGATTGTGTTTTAGGTAGTCAAGTATTTTGCCAAATATAGGAGATTGGAAATAGGAACTATCTTGTGGAGGGAAATAGCCCGTCATTTCAGTGTTCTTTAAGGACAAGCGTTGAAAACCTATTTTCTTTGCTAACCACCTTAATTTGACGGATTTGATTAATTCATTAACCTCTTTAGGAATTTGTCCGAAACGGTCTGAAAGTTTAGCTTCAAATTCAACTAATTCCTCTTCATTTTCAAAACCGCCTAGTTCATTATATAGTTTGAGTCGTTCGCTTATACTGTTTACATAATTGCTTGGAATAAGGATTTCCATATCGGTATCTAGTTGACAATCTTCAATGAAAGAATCTTCGTTCTTTTCGTCGGCATACAGTTCCTTAAATTCTTCCTCTTTTAGTTCAGAAATGGCCTCATCGAGTATTTTTTGATACATTTCAAAGCCTATATCGCTAATGAATCCACTTTGCTCGGCTCCTAACAAATCACCAGCTCCTCTGATATCAAGATCACGCATAGAAATATTAAAACCACTACCTAATTCAGAAAATTGTTCCAAAGCATTGAGTCGCTTTCTAGCGTCTGCTGTTAAGGAATAGTTAGGTGGTGATATGAGGTAGCAGAATGACTTTTTGTTAGATCTTCCAACACGTCCACGCATTTGGTGGAGATCGCTCAATCCAAAATTATTTGCATTATTAATTATGATAGTATTGGCGTTTGGTATATCCAGACCACTTTCAATAATTGTTGTTGAAACTAAAACATCAAATTCATTTTCCATAAATGAAACCATAAGTTTTTCTAAGTTCTTTCCATCCATTTGACCATGTCCTATACCAATCTTAGCATCAGGACAAAGGCGTTGAATAAGTCCAGCAACTTCTTTGATATTTTCTATTCTATTATGTACAAAATATACCTGCCCACCTCTAGAAATTTCATAACTAATAGCATCTCTAATGGTTTCTTCATCAAAGGTACACGTTTCGGTTTCTACTGGATATCTATTTGGTGGTGGGGTATTGATTACGGACAAGTCTCTCGCCCCCATTAACGAGAACTGTAGGGTTCTTGGTATCGGTGTAGCTGTTAACGTTAAGGTATCGACATTAGCTTTGAAGGTTTTTAATTTGTCTTTTACAGCAACGCCAAACTTTTGTTCTTCATCAATTATTAGTAGCCCCAAATCATTAAAGGATACATCTTTACCAACAATTCTATGTGTCCCAATTAAGATATCAACTTCGCCATCAGCTACTGCTTTTAGTATTTCTCTTTGTTCTTTAATAGTCCTAAATCGATTAATGTAATCAACCTTGCAAGGCAGTCCATTTAGTCTTTTATTGAAGGTTTTTGCGTGTTGCATAGCTAGTATGGTAGTCGGAACTAATACTGCAACTTGTTTATTATCAGCTACTGCCTTAAAGGCTGCTCGTATGGCAATTTCAGTTTTTCCAAAGCCTACATCACCACATATAAGCCTATCCATTGGCATACTATGTTCCATGTCTTTTTTCACATCCTGAGTTGCTTTGTATTGGTCAGGTGTGTCTTCAAACATAAACGAAGCCTCAAGCTCATGTTGTAAAAAGCTATCCGGGGAAAACTCATATCCTTTTTGTTCTTTACGCTTAGCATATAGATTAATGAGGTCGTAAGCAATAGTTTTTACTCTAATCTTTGTCTTGGCTTTTGTCCTTTGCCAAGCCCCTGAACCCAGTTTGTTAGTTTTGGGGTCAGTACCATCTTTACCACTGTATTTAGCTATTTTATGTAAGGAATGAATACTGATAAATAAGGTGTCATTATCTTTGTATATCAGCTTTATTGCCTCTTGCTTCTTATTATTTATTTCAATAGTATGTAAACCGGCAAACTTTCCAATACCATGATCAATATGAGTAACGTAATCACCAGGCTGTAGACTATTAAGCTGCTGAAGAGTAATGGCATTATTGTTAGCAAAGCTTGTCTTTAAATGAAACTTATGATAACGCTCGAAAATCTGGTGGTCAGTATAAAAACAAATTTTTTGTTGGTGGTCGATAAACCCTTTGCTAAGACTTAGAAGAATAGGTGTGAAATGAACCTCCTTTTCAAAATCCTGAATGATACTATCGAATCTATTGATTTGTTCCTTGCCAGAACACATAATAAAATTGTTATAGCCTTTTTTATGAGAATCTTCTAAATCGTCTATCAGTAAATCAAACTGTTTATTGAAAACAGGTTGAGGTGAGGATCGGAATTCATAAGATTCATCTGCCTCAAAATAAAATTGATTACCAAATTCAACGACTCCAAAATCATACAATTGTTTGATGAAGTTATCACCATCCAAAAATAGTTTTTCAGGCTCAATGTGTTTTACAGTATTATCTTTTATAGTATCGAAATGTGAAGTTGCTTTTTCATAAAGATCGTTCAATTTTGCCCTTGTAGAGTCGGCGTCAATAATCCAAACCTTTGAGTTCTTCGGAAGGAATTCTAAAATACTTTCTTGTGCTTTGTCACTAAAAATAGGAAATCGAGGAACTATACTTACTTTTTTTTGTTTGTCTTTAGAACGTTGGGTATTAATGTCAAACGTTCTAATGCTTTCAACGTCTTCGTCAAAAAACTCAATTCTGTACGGAAGTTCATTAGAAAACGAAAAGATATCTACAATACCACCTCTAATGGAATACTGTCCAGGTTCTATAACGAAATCGACCAATTCAAAATGATATTCTTGTAGGTAATCGTTCAATAACTCTATTGAAATACTGTCGTTAACTTGAATATCAAGTGAATTATTTTTGAGCTGTTCTTGGCTAATTACCTTTTCGAAAATAGCTTCAGGATAACTTACAATAATCGGTAATTTCCTATGATTTAGACTGTTTAAGACTTCAGTTCTTAGAAGAATATTAGCATTATCTGTTTCTTCAAGCTGATAAGGTCTTCTGTAAGAGCTTGGATAAAAGAGCACTTTTTTTTGGAGTAAGGTCTCGAGGTCATTAAGAAAATAAGCTGCTTCTTCTTTATCGTTTAAAATAAAAAATTGTGGGCGCCTAATAGACTTGACACTTTGTGTAGCGATTAACGCACTTTGAGCACCGACTAAATTTTTAACATGATATTTTGCAGAGGAGTTTTCCTCGAAACATTTAGTTATTGAGTTAAAACACGGGTGGTTTTTATAGACGTCTTTTAGCTCTGATGATTTCAATTATCCTGCATGAATTTTTCGGCTTTCTCAACCATTTCTGTTGAGCCAATAAAGAAGGGCACTCTTTGGTGCAAATTGTTTGCCTTGATGTCCATAATTCTCTTAAAGCCGTCTGAAGCTTTTCCGCCTGCCTCTTCAATAATCCATGCTAGTGGTGAGCATTCGTATAATAGTCTGAGTCTACCTGTCGGAGCAGCATTAGTGTTGGGGTAAATGTATATTCCACCCTTGAGCATATTTCTATGAAAATCGGCAACTAATGAGCCCATGAATCGAGCTGTATGTGTTCGTTTACCTTCATTTAGCTCGTGACAGAATTGAGCGTATTTTCTAACGCCTTCCGGCATGACTTTTTCGTTAGCTTCATTGATAGAGAAAATTTCTCCATTCAGTGGTGTTTTTATATTTGGATGCGAAAGACAAAACTCACCGATTGATGGATCAAGAGTAAATCCATTTACACCATTACCAGTAGTATACACCAACATAGTTGAGGAGCCATAAATAACATAGCCAGCCGCTACTTGTTCTGTTCCTGCTACAAAAAATTCATCTTCAGTAACCTTAATATTTGTTTCTTTTCTTTTTAAAACGGAAAAAATTGTTCCTACAGAAACATTAACGTCTATATTTGACGAGCCATCCAATGGATCCATACAAACAAGGTATCGACCTTTTTCGGCATTTGCACCATCTAAAACAATAATATCTTCGTTTTCCTCAGAGGCTATGGCGGCACATTGTCCGCCAGCGTTTAAGGAAGAAATAAAAGCATCATTAGCATAAATATCTAATTTTTTGACGGTTTCACCTTGTACATTTTCATCGTCAATCTCACCTAGTATATCTACTAATCCAGCTTTGTTTATCTCTCTATTTACAATTTTGGCAGCTATTGAAATGTCGTACAATAATCGCGTAAGATTTCCAGTAGCTTCGGGCTTTAGAATTTGTTGTTCAGTAATAAATTCTGCTAGTGTTGTAATTTTGCTCATTTCAACATTAAATATTTAACAAATATCTAATTTTTAAATAAATAACAGCATTCAAAAATCATTAACTTTGCCTACTACTTTATGAAAGTATCAATAAGAAAAGGAATCAAATCAGACCTGCCTGCGGTTTTAGACCTAATAAAGGAACTAGCAGAGTTTGAAAGAGCACTTAACGAAGTTATAATTTCTTTAGAGGATTTGGAGCAAGATGGTTTTGGAAATCATCCTTATTATTGGTTTATTGTAGCGGAGCGAGATGGCGAAATTATTGGTTTATCCTTTTACTTTATTAGGTATTCCACATGGAAAGGGCGTTTTCTGTTTTTAGAAGACTTAGTTGTGAAAGAGTCGTTTAGGAATAAAGGTATAGGGGCATTACTTTTTGAAGAGACTATTCGTATTGCTAAAGAATTAGATGTGAAGGGAATGACCTGGCAAGTATTGGATTGGAACAAAAATGCGATTCGATTTTATGAAAAGTACAATTCTGACATTAGTGCAGAATGGTATAATGGAAAACTAACCTATGAACAACTTAAACAGTTTACACTTTGATGAAAGTATATAAATTTGGTGGGGCTTCAGTGAAAGATGCTAAAGGCATAAGAAACGTATATTCTATTCTAAAAGAAGACCTTAGTTCAGATAAAGTCATTGTTATCTCAGCAATGGGAAAAACAACCAATATGCTAGAAAGAGTGGTCAATGATTATATAAATGGTCAATCCCCTTCGCTTGAGGAGGTTAAACGATATCATTACGATATCATTAAAGAACTTTTTCCTGAGAATCATTCCATTTTTGATGAGGTGAATAATCTATTTGTTGAAATCGAATGGGCTATTGAGGATTCTCCGACTTCAACTTACGATTATGAATATGACCAAATTGTTTCTGTCGGAGAGCTTTTATCGACTAAGATTGTAAGTACTTTTCTTGAGCAACAAAACTTCACCAATACTTGGGTTGATGCCAGAGATATTATTAGAACAGACAATACTTATAGAAACGCCCGAATCGATTGGGAGTTAACCACAGATTTAATTAATAAAGTCATTTCACCGAAAGGTGTATACATTACTCAAGGTTTTATAGGCTGTACCTCGGAGAATTTCACAACCACCTTAGGTCGTGAGGGATCTGACTTTACAGCAGCCATAGTGTCTTATGCTTTAGAAACAGTTGAAGTAGTTATTTGGAAAGATGTTGATGGGATGTTAAACGCTGACCCACGCTTTTTTGATGATGCTCAATTGCTTAATCAATTGTCATTTTCTGAGGCAATAGAGTTGGCTTATTTTGGAGCTAAAGTCATACACCCTAAAACCATTCAGCCATTAAAAGAAAAGAATATTCCTTTACAAGTAAAGTCTTTTCTCAATCCAGCTAATGAAGGTACAATCATTTTTGAAAATGCTGAGATGCTACCCTTTTTGCCATCATTTATTATTAAGGAAAATCAAATTTTAATATCTATTTCTGCAAAGGACTTATCCTTTATTGTTGAAGATCATTTGAGTCATATTTACGCCTTGTTCTCTAAGCACGGACAAGGAATTAATGTCATGCAAAATTCGGCAGTTAGTTTTTCTGCTTGTACTGACAACGATATCCAGAAAGTGCCAGCATTAATAAATGATTTGAAGTCAGAGTATTTAGTGAAATATAATGATGGTCTAACACTTTGTACCATTAGGCATTACAGTGAGGAAGATATTACAAGGTTAACATGTGACAAATCAATATTATTAGAGCAGAAAAGTAGGCATACCGTACAATTTGTGTTTTCCAGCTAGCCTTTTATAATGAGTCTTTGTAGTGAATTTCTTTAAAATGAATTCCTAATCAAAAGGATTTTATTTCTTGAATATAATGTCAGACAATCAACTACGAAGACTAGAAAGATTCATTATACAATAAATACTTGAGGAAAATAACAAAAATGAAAAAGCAAGTAGATGAAAATATTTTCTTTCACTGTATTTTTCTATATTATAGATTTTATCTTTTCAAGAAGCACCTGTGCTAATTTCAATTTGCTTTCTTTCGTCCAGCCGGCTACATGTGGGGAGAGTATGACCTTCTTTGACTTAATAAGTCGCTGAAAATCAATAGAGTTTTCTAGCTTTTCAAAAGATGTTTTTTCATATTCCAAAACATCCAAACATGCTCCTAAAACCTTACCGTTTTGCATAGCGTCTAAGAGGTCGGTAGTTTTTATACATTGTCCTCTTGAGGTATTGATGAGATAAAAGGGCTTCTTGAATCGCTGTATAAATTCATCATTGATCAAGTGATGAGTTTCGTCTGTTAGTGGGATGTGTAAGCTAAGGATATCGACTTCTTCAAATATAGTCTGCATATCACTTTCAATAGCTTTTTCCGAATAGTTGCTTTTGTATTTATCATAAGCTAGTAGTTTAACTCCAAAGCCACTTAGAACGTCAGCAAAGGCTGAGCCATTATGTCCAAAGCCGATAATACCCATGGTTTTTCCGTTAAGTTCTATGCCTCTGTTTTCTTCTCTTTTCCAAAGCCCCTGTCTTACTTCAATATCAGCAGTATTCAGAGTATTGAACAGACTAAGCAGCATACCCAAAGCATGTTCTGCAACGGCTTGTCGGTTTCCTTCTGGAGCATTTAAACAAGCAATACCTTTTGATGTGGCAAATTCTTCGTCAATATTTTCCATTCCTGAACCTGCTCTAGCTATAAAACGTAATTCTTGGCAAGCGTCTAAAAAAGGAACGTCTATCTTAAATCGTGAGCGAATAACTATGCCATAGATGTCCGAACTGATGGTTTTTACTTCTTCTTTACTTAAGTCGTAGCCTTCTATACAGTTAAATCCTTCTTTTTCTAATTCCTCCCAAAGCATGGGATGAACGGTGTCAATAAAAAGAACTTTTTTCATATGGATAATATAAGCTGACCAATAAGGAAATATATGAACAGTCCTAAAACGTCATTTACAGTGGTAATAAATGGACCAGTTGCTAGTGCTGGGTCAATCTTGTATTTATTAAGCGTAAGGGGAATAAATGTGCCGAAGAGTGCGGCAAAAATAATAACAGATAAAAGTGAAATACTTACAGTTAAACTTAGATAAAACCCATAACCTAAGAGATAAGATGAACACAAAATAATAGTCGAGCAAATAATACCATTTACTAACGCTACGCCTAATTCTTTAATCAGTCGTTGAGAAATATTGCCAAGTGATGTAGTGCCACCAGCTAAACTTTGTACAACAATAGCGGCGGATTGTACACCAACATTTCCGCCCATTGCTGCAATTAGCGGAATGAAAAACGCCATTTCGTAATTCTTTTCGATATCAAAAATGCCAATGACTTTTGCTCCAAACAGTCCGCCGACCATTCCTATAATTAGCCAAGGCAATCGGGCTCTAGTAATTTCCCAAATACTATCGCTTGACTCAACATCTTCTGAGATACCAGATGCCATTTGATAATCTTTTTCGGCCTCTTCCTTCATCACGTCCATCACGTCATCACCTGTAATACGACCTAAAAGCTGACCTTTATCATTAACTACTGGCAAAACAATAAGGTCATATTTGTTCATTGTATAGGCAACTTCTTCTTGACTTAAGGTGGCATCAACTTTAATGATATCTTCTTTCATTATCTCAGAAATCACGGATTTGGAGTCAGTTAGTAAAAGCTTTTTAAGAGATAATGTCCCCAGTAGTATGCTGTTGTCATCTACTACATATATAGTGTATACAAAGTCGAGATCTTCGGCTTGTTTACGCATTTCTTTTACGCAACGCATTACTGACCAATTACTATTGACTTGAATAAGTTCTTTTGCCATAAGTCCACCGGCAGTATCTTCATCATAGTTTAATAAGTCTACAATGTCACTGGCGTGCTCTTGGTCTTCAATATGTGATAATACTTCTTGTTTTTTGTTTTCAGGAAGTTCAGAAATGATATCAGCAGCGTCATCAGAATCAAGATTATCGACAAACTCTTCTGCAATTTCTTTTGGAGAATGTATTTTTAGTAATTCTTCACGAAGATCATCTTCCAGTTCTATGAGTACATCTGCCGCAATTTCATCCTCTAAAAGTTCAAAAAGAAAACTGGCATTTTCGAAGTCTAATTGGTCAAGAATTTCAGCAATATCGGCAGGATGACAGTCTTCGATGAATGACAAAACCGACTTCGAATCTTTATTATAAATAAGTGTGTTTAGTTCACTTAAATTGTCTTTTGTCAGCTCAAACTTCATCATTCAAAGCAATCTGTTAGTTCAAAAAAATCTTCCACGCTAAGTTGCTCGGCTCTTAAATCAAGGAATTTTTTTGCTTTTATTTCGTCCACCAAGTTAAGACTTTTCAAAGCATTTCTCAAAGTCTTTCTTCTCATCGAGAAAGCTGTCTTTACTGTTCTGATGAATTTTTTTTCATCGCACGGAAGGTCTTCTCTTTGGTTTCTTCTGAGTCTAATGACGGCAGACTTCACTTTTGGAGGCGGGTCAAAGACGTCTTCATTGACCGTAAACAAGTACTCAATATCGTAATAGCATTGTAGTAAAACGCTAATTATTCCGTATGCTTTTTTGCCTTGAGGTGAGGCCACTCTCTCGGCAACTTCTTTTTGAAACATACCTACAATTTCTGAAATGGTGTTTTTATAGTCGACTGCTTTGAAAAGTATTTGAGAGGATATATTATAGGGGAAGTTGCCAATAATTCCGACTTTATCTTTAAAGATTTCTTCGATGGGCAGTTGTAAAAAATCGCCTTCAATGATATGATTTTCCAGTTTTGGAAAGTGGTTTTTGAGGTAAAGTACAGACTCTTTGTCTATCTCAATTACAAAAACTTCCGAATCAAGGTTTAATAGATATTTTGTTAGTACACCCATACCCGGACCTACTTCTAATATAGAGTTATGGCGGCTTGTGTCTAAGCTGTGAGCTATGTTTTGAGCAATTTCTAAGTCGGTCAGAAAGTGTTGTCCTAGGTGTTTTTTTGCTCTTACTTTACTCATTTTATTCTATAATTTCTAACAAGGTTCGGAATGCTCCAAATTTCCCTTTGTATCTGTCTGTATGCTTTTGTTGTAGTGCTGGAGAATGTTTCTCTTGGTACTCATTGAGCTTTTCAAGACTTTCACAATTGTATTGTATGGCATAAGTAATTTCGTCGTCAACTAATAATTTGCAGATTTTGTGTTCAACAAAATAGCCTGTTGCCATCACTTCAGGAATATGAATATTTCTCATCCATTCTAACCAATCGGTATGTATGCTAGGGTCTAAACTTACGGTTACGTTATATAGTATCATAATTCAATGTTTTCATCACCTCTTAAATTTCTGAATCGTTTTCTAGCTTCAGTTGTAAATATGCTGTCTGAGTAATCCAGGACTATTTTTTCGAATATCTGCATAGCCTTTTCTTTATCGTTTAACTTTTTTTCAAGTAAATCTGCCCAACTGAATAAGGCATCATCGGCTAAGATATCATAAGAAAAATCAGTGGCTACTTTCTCATATAAGGCTGCTGCTTTAATGTATTCTTTTCTCTTAATATGAATGTCGGCTTTTTTGAAAATAATATCGTCAATAAGGCTATGACCAGGGAAAATACTAAGCATGCTGTCTAACAAGTTCATGCTGTCATTAAGCTTATTTTGAAAATCTAAAAGATCTGCTTTTGCAAACATATTCATTGCCATTGTAGAGGTGTCAAGTCCTAAATTATCTGTTATGAAAAGAGACAGCTTCATAGCGTTATTTGAAATAAGCTTTGTAGTTGATGCTTTTAAAACATCGAGTTGTGCCTGTGCCCAATCAAACTGACCTTGGTAATAAGATACTTTGGCTCGATTGTATTTGGCTTGATGACCAATGGGGTTTTCCTTGAAGGATTTTTCTACTTGAGAATAGAGTAGGATTGCATCCCATTCTTCGTTGATAATGAGTAGAATATCGCCTAGCATGAGTTTACATTCTGCTTGAAGCTTTCCATTATCCAATAATTGAATGGATTTTTCAAGAAGTTGAATCGCTAAGGGATAATCGTATAAATAGAAGGCTTTTATTTTGGCATAATCTTTCATTAAATAGACCATATCTCTTGTTTCACCTAATTCGCTAATTACGGATTTGTAATTTTTATCTAGTTCTAATAGTTCTTCATTGCTATAATCTGTTTCTAATAGTGCTTCACCGGTAACAATCACTTCTGATATTTTAGCGTCTTTATAATAAGAATTTTCTGAGCCTAAATTGACAACATACTGATAACATTTAATAGCACTTTGATAGGCTTTATTTTCGTAAGCTATATAGGCTAAATCGTACATGCGACTTCCATCTTCTTTTAATCGTTTGTCAAGAGCTTTGGTGTAAATGTAGGCGGCATCGTATTCATTCGATTGAATGTATAGCCAAACTAATAATTCAGTGAGTTCACTATTATTTGTTTTTTGTACTCTTAGCAACAGTTTTTTTCGCAATAAGTCGTAATTATCTTTACTACTTTTTGTTCGTCCTAAACTATTTTGAAGTTTAATCTTTACGGTGTTGAGGTTACTTGCTTTCTTCTCAACTAGGTTAAGATAAACGTCTATCATTTTTTCGGTCTGACCTAGATTTGCTAGTGAAGATGCTTGTTGGAAGCCGAATTCGTAATTTGGGTTTAGTTCTTGTCCCTTTTCATAGACTTTATTAAGCCATTCACCTTCACCATTTTTAGAGAATTTAGTAGCAAGAGTGTTAACATCGCTAGTTCTTCCGGCCCTTAGGTTGTCCAAGCTCTTTTTAAATTCTTTGTCTGCTCGGTATTTATCGCCTTTCTTTTTGTAAACCAGTCCAAGATCGAAAATATACTTTATCTGGTTGGGATATTTCTTCCTTGCATTTTTGACTAGTGTAATGGCGTCAATATATTTTTTCTCTTCTAATAAACATTTTAGATAAGTGGTGTAGTACGTTTGAAGACTTAATTTTGATTCAAAAGTTTTATACATCTCAATAGCATTAGTACATTGTCCACTGTAGGCGTATTTATTAGCGATGCGTAAGTCACTGCTAGATTGTGTGTATGCTTGTAGGCACAAAATGAGTGTTAAGGAAAAAGTCGCTAGCCACTTCATTTAGTCGTATTGGAATGTTTGAGAAAGTTGGTAGAGGCTGTCAAAACCATTCTCAGCATTTGTAAAAGATTCTTCAAATTGAATTAGTGAGTTTGACACTTCTTTAACAGCTTGTTGTTCTCTAGTTAAAATAAGATTGAGTTCTTCATTATCAAAAATACCGTTATCAATATCATTTAATAAATTATTCAGTTGCTCTTGATTTCTTGCTGTATTTGAGAGTAAGTTGTTTTTAGTTGTTGCTGCATTTTTGAATTGACGTTTCATCAGCTTCATATCGTTCATGAATTTCATCGTTTTCAAACTTGGTTTTTTGTCTGAACTGAGTTGAGTTTTAGAATATTCTAGTGACTCATTGTATTTTTTCAGATTGGGCTTAGCCGATGTAATATCTATGTCTTTTATGACAACGAATAAGCTGTCATATTCGCTTATTAAATCATTAACTTTATTTTTCTCGCTTTGAAAATCGGACTTGCCGCAGCCAATTAGTGTGGCAATAAAAAGTATTAAAAGGTATTTCATTAGTCTATGTATTCAAATCCAGTATAAGGAATTAATACCTCAGGTATTCTAATTCCTTTTTCATCTTGATTATTTTCTAATAATGAGGCAACTATTCTAGGTAATGCTAGAGCACTGCCATTCAGTGTATGACAAAGTACATTTTTCTTATTCTCGTCTTTGTATCTAAGTTTAAGCCTGTTTGCCTGGTAGCTTTCAAAATTAGAAATGGAGCTGACTTCCAACCAGCGTTCTTGAGCGGCAGAATATACTTCCATATCGTAGGTTAGGGCAGAGGTGAAGCTCATATCTCCTCCACAAAGTTTTAGTATTCTAAACGGTAACTCAAGTTCTCGTAAGATTTGAGTGACATGCTCTACCATATTATCTAGTGTCTGATAGGATTGATCAGGTTTTTGTACTTGAACAATTTCTACTTTATCGAATTGGTGTAAGCGATTTAGCCCTCTTACATCTTTTCCATAAGAACCTGCTTCCCTTCTGAAGCAAGGGGTATATGCTGTATATTTTATGGGGAAATTCTCGCTTTTTACGATTACATCTCTAAAGATATTTGTAACAGGAACTTCGGCAGTTGGTATTAAATATAGGTTGTCAGTAGTGACGTGATACATTTGTCCTTCTTTATCTGGAAGTTGTCCAGTGCCAAATCCACTAGCCTCGTTCACAAGGTGTGGAGGTTGTATTTCTTGATAACCTGCAGAGGTGTTTTTGTCTAAGAAATAATTGATTAATGCACGTTGTAGTTTAGCTCCTTTTCCTTTGTAAACAGGAAAGCCTGCACCAGATATCTTGTTACCAAGTTCAAAATCTATGAGGTCATATTTTTGTGCGAGTTCCCAGTGAGCTAAGGCGTTCTCATGTAATTTTGGAATATCACCTTCTTCATAAACCGTTTCATTATCGTTCGCTGAATTACCAGAAGGAACACTTTCGTGGGGTACATTAGGTATTTGAGTAAGTAAATCGGTGAGTTCGTCACTGACTTTATTCAGTAATTCGGTTAAGGATTTACTGCTTTGTTTTAGCTCAACTGTTTTTAGTTTAGCCTCTTCGGCTTTGTCTTTTTCGCCATTTTTGAAGTATTGACCAATCTCTTTTGCAATTTGATTAGACTGAGAAAGGACATTATCAAGTTTGCTTTGCGTATCTTTTCTTATATCATCTTTCTCGATGATTTCATTAAAGAGTTTATCTACTTCAATGTTTCTTTTCTTTAAGCGTTCTAATGCTTCTGCCTTATGCTCTCTTATGTAGTTGATTTGTAACATGCTTGTGTTTCTAGAATTACAAAAATAACATTCTTAATCAAAAAAAAACTCCCTAACTTAAAAAGCAGGGAGTTTAACTATTTTATTAATACGCTACCTTTTAGTTAATAGGGTCTACAGATACGTATGAACGATTGTTTGATTTTTTAGTAAACTGAACAATACCATCGGTTAATGCGAAAAGCGTATGGTCTTTACCAATACCAACATTTTCACCTGGATGATGTTTAGTTCCTCTTTGTCTTACGATAATATTCCCAGCTATAGCACCTTGACCACCGAATATCTTCACGCCAAGTCGTTTACTTTCTGATTCTCTACCGTTTTTACTACTTCCTACCCCTTTCTTATGAGCCATAGTATTTAATTTTTATGTTGTTAAACTATTTGTCAGTTTTTTTAGCTGATGTATTCTTTGCAGTTGTTGATTTTTTAGCGGCAGGCTTTTTAGCGGCAGGCTTTTTGGCTGCTGCTTTTGGCTTTACTGCCGCTGCCTTTTTTGGTGCTGCTTTTTTTTGTGCTGCATCTTTTTTGGCAGTTGTTTTAGCTGCTGTTACCTTTTTTGCTACTGGTTTAGCTTCTGCTTTTGTGGCAGCTTTTTTAGCCGTAGCACCTTTTTCCACAATACTTTGAATTTCTATTTGAGAAAACGATTGTCTGTGACCATTTTTCACTTTGTATCCTTTTCTTCTTTTCTTTTTGAAGACAATTACCTTGTCACCTTTCATGTGGCCAAGCACTTTTGCAGTTACTTTTGCACCACTGATAGCTGGGGCGCCAACGTTTACTTTTCCGCCATTGTCAATCAATAAAACTTTATCAAATTCAACTTTAGAACCTTCTTCGTTATCTAGACGATGAACAAAGATTTGTTGGTCTTTCTCAACTTTGAATTGTTGCCCTGCTATTTCTACAATTGCATACATTTCTAAATGTTTTTTTTAATCCACTATTTTTTGTGGGGTGCAAATGTAATAATTAATCAACAACTTGCAAAATAAAATTACCCATTGTTGACTAGGTGAATCCCGCCTAAAATAATACCAATACTCACGAAGTGGTTCCACGTAATAATTTCACCGTCTATAAAGCCCCAAAAAATAGCGACTATTGGAATAAGGTAGGTTACTGAGGAAGCAAATATTGCAGTAGTTTTTTTTACTAAAACGTTGAAAGCAACAAGGGCAATGGAAGTGCCTACGGTTGATAGTAAAATAATGTAAAGTAAAGCCGTTAATGCACCTTCGCTATTTTGCATTTTATAACTGAATTCTGAAAAATAGAGTGCCAGTAAGCAGAATGGACCAATTACAAAAAATGCTAAGCCAGAGATATCCATAGCTGATATGTCTTGTAGAGAATTTTTAATGGTATTTAAACTTATGGCATAGCAAAGTGTAGCTGCAATGACATAATAGGAATAGTTCATATTTTCAAAATTCACTCCTCCGTATGCAATGAGTGATACTGCTCCACAAAGTCCAATTATAATACCCAAAAGTTGATTTCTTTTCACTTTGTTTTTAAACAAGAAGACGGCGATGATAAATGTAAATATGGGGACTAAGGCATTAAGAATACCTACAAGTGAGCTGTCTAAATGGGTTTGTGCTTTGGTAAACAAAAAGGCAGGTATTCCGTTCCCAAATAGTCCGACTATGATTATGGGCAGTATATGGTGCTTATTAATTTTGGTAATCTTATTCCAAACAAATGGTAAAAGACTTATCCAGGCGATACCCATTCTTAATTGCGCAACCTCTAAGTCGTTAAATACAATTAAGCCTTTCTTCATCAGAATAAAGGAGCTTCCCCAAATGAATGCGAGAAGGATAAGTAAAAGCCATGTAAAAACTTTTTTATTAGAAAATGACACAAACAATAATTTTTGCGAAGATATGTTAGTATTTTTGTAACCTATTAAAAAATGTGGAATTATGTTCAAAAACTTTTTAACTGTATTATCAATTTTAGTTCTATTTAGCTGTGGGCAAAATACTACTTCTGAAGTTGAATCTGATACAACTGCCTTAGCTGATGCTAAAGCTGAATTTATAATTGAAGGTATGAGCTGTCAGGTTGGTTGTGCTGCTTTTATTGATGAAGAACTAGAGAAGTTAGATGGGATTGTAAAATCTGAAGTAGATTTTGAAAGTAAACTAGCTATTGTAGATTATGATAACAGTTTAGTCAGTGAATACGCTATGATTGACTTAATCAATACCCTAAAAGATAGCTTGTATAAGGTTAGTTCTGTTGAGGTGGAAATACTTCAAGCTGTAGAGCAAGTCAAAATAGACACACACTAAATATTTGAAATGAATTTTTCTAAACTCTTTGTTCGGTTTAATTGGCTGGCATTAGTGCTTATTTTTTTAGTGGTTATTGCCGGAAGTTTTGTGCGAATAACTGGTAGTGGTATGGGATGTCCGGATTGGCCAAAGTGTTTTGACCAATGGATTCCTCCTACTGAAATAAGCCAAGTACCAGAGAATTACAAAGAAAAGTTCGTTGAGCAACGTCAAGAAAAAGTAGTGAAATTCGGAAAGCTATTGTCTGCTATTGGGATGTCTGATGTAGCTCTTCAAATGCAAAATGACCCTAACCTCACTAAGGAAGAGGATTTTAATGTCCGCAAAACATGGACAGAATATGTCAATCGCTTGTTTGGTTTTTTGGCAGGTAATTCGGTATTATTAATTTTTGTGTGGATTGTATTATTTTACAGAAAACACAGGTTATTACTTTTCTTGTCGTTTATAAATCTTCTTTTTATGGGCTTTCAAGCTTGGTTTGGGTCTATTGTAGTCGCCTCCAATTTAGTGCCATGGACAATTACTGTACATTTGTTTTTTGCTCTTCTTATTATTTTTATTCAGTTGTATATTATTCGATTAGTAGCACCTAGCCAATCAAAAAACCTCTCTTTTAATACAATGAATTTTAGTTTGATTTGGTTGTGCTTTATAATCACTGTTGTGCAATTATTTTTAGGTACTCAAGTAAGAGAGTCTATCGATGAGTTAACACGTTTGGGGATTGGTCGTGAGCAGTGGACGGAATACCTAAGTATTCCTTATTTCATACACCGAAGTTTTTCGTGGTTGGTCTTGGCATTGCTTACTGTTATTGCTTACCAAAATGAAAAAAATGAGAAGTACCCAATTGTTCGTTGGCTCTATGCCATTCTTGTTATTGAATTGCTGTCGGGTGTTCTTTTAGCACACTTTAATATGCCTGGATTAGTACAGACTGCTCATTTGGTGTTTGCTACTATATTGTTTGGCAACCTAAGTTTGCAGGTTTTTCGAGCTGTAAAATAAATAGTTAAAGCTTTAAGTTTTACATAAAAAAATCCCCAAACTTAGTTGGGGATTTTTGAAGTTTTACATCATTCCTGGCATACCGCCGCCGCCCATTGGTGGCATTGGAGGTGTTTCTTCAGGAATATCAGCTAACACGCATTCTGTTGTTAGTAGCATACCTGCTACAGAAGCGGCATTTTCTAAAGCTACTCGCGTTACTTTCGTTGGGTCAATGATACCAGCTTCGAACATGTTTTCATATTCTTCTTTTTTGGCATTATATCCAAAATCTGCTTTTCCTTCTTTTACCTTGGAAACAACTACAGATCCTTCGTTACCAGCATTGGCAACAATTTGTCTTAAAGGTTCCTCAATAGCTCTAGTAACAATTTGAATACCCGTGTTTTCGTCAGCATTATCGCCTTTTAATTGGCTTAATGAGTCGGCAGCTCTTACAAGAGCAACTCCACCACCTGCAATAATGCCTTCTTCTACAGCAGCTCTAGTAGCGTGCAGGGCATCGTCAACACGGTCTTTCTTCTCTTTCATTTCAACTTCAGAAGCAGCACCTACATAAAGTACAGCAACACCACCAGCCAGTTTAGCTAAACGTTCTTGTAGTTTTTCTCTATCGTAGTCTGAAGTAGTCGTTTCTATTTGTGCTTTGATTTGGTTTACTCGAGCAGAAATATTTTCTTTTTCACCAGCACCATTTACAACTGTTGTATTGTCTTTATCGATACTTACTTTTTCAGCTGTTCCAAGCATATCAAGTGTAGCGTTTTCGAGCTTAAACCCTCTTTCTTCAGAAATTACTGTTCCGCCTGTTAGGATAGCAATATCTTCTAGCATTGCTTTTCTTCTGTCACCAAATCCTGGAGCTTTTACAGCAGCGATTTTTAGTGAGCCCCTCATTTTATTAACTACTAGCGTAGCTAATGCTTCACCGTCTACATCTTCAGCAATTATTAATAATGGTTTTCCAGATTGTGCTGTTGGTTCTAGCAAAGGAAGTAAATCCTTCATATTTGAAATTTTCTTATCATAAATAAGAATATACGGGTTTTCCATTTCGGTGAGCATCTTCTCTGCATTGGTAACAAAGTAAGGGGATAAGTAACCTCTGTCAAACTGCATTCCTTCCACAAC
>MDTG01186996.1_pt1 | contig 22393 bp, 16 predicted proteins | sample 811421 | NCBI WGS metagenome assembly MDTG01 (sample SAMN05326645, study PRJNA326480) | marine metagenome | isolation source: seawater | place: Pacific Ocean: South East | collected 2011
GTTCCATTTTAGACTCGTAATGCGCAAAAGCTTCTTTGTAAATAATTTTAGCGAGTTCTTGCTCCGTTTTGTCTTCAAATTCTGATTTAGACATTGGTGCAATCATTGAAAAATAGCGAATCAATTCGAATTCTAAGTTTTTAAAGTCGTTGGCACCCTTGTTATTGATTGTAATGACCTCTGCAGTGTCGTATACCATATTCGCAAGATCGACTCGCAAGCGCTCCCCATCTAGGGCATTAAAGCGCCTTTTATAGACCACTTCACGTTGGGCGTTCATAACATCGTCATACTCCAGAAGACGTTTTCGAATTCCAAATTGATTTTCTTCTACTTTTTTTTGAGCTCTCTCAATTGACTTTGAAATCATTGAGTGTTGTATGACTTCACCTTCCTGAAGCCCCATACGGTCCATCATTTTCGCAATTCGTTCACTTCCAAATAAACGCATTAAATTATCTTCAAGCGATACATAAAATTGTGAACTTCCAGGATCTCCTTGGCGTCCTGAACGGCCTCTCAACTGGCGGTCAACACGTCTGGAGTCGTGGCGTTCAGTTCCAACGATAGCAAGTCCTCCCGCATTTTTGACTAGATCAGAAAGCTTTATATCGGTACCTCGACCGGCCATATTGGTAGCAATTGTAACCTGACCAGGCTTTCCAGCTTCCGCTACAATATCGGCTTCCTTTTTGTGAAGTTTGGCATTTAAAACATTGTGTGAAATCTTACGAATACTTAGCATTTTCCCAAGCAATTCACTAATTTCAACATTGGTTGTACCAATAAGCACTGGTCTACCGGCTTTTGAAAGTTTGGTCACTTCTTCAATTACAGCATTGTATTTTTCGCGTTTTGTTTTGTAAACCAAATCATCGCGATCATCTCTCGCTATCGGGCGGTTGGTAGGTATTTCAATAACGTCTAATTTGTAGATTTCCCAAAATTCTCCTGCTTCTGTCACTGCAGTCCCTGTCATTCCTGATAACTTTCGGTACATACGGAAGTAATTCTGTAAAGTAACCGTAGCAAATGTTTGGGTGGCAGATTCGATTTTTACATTTTCTTTGGCTTCTATGGCCTGATGTAAACCGTCGCTATAACGTCTTCCATCCATGATTCGGCCAGTTTGTTCATCAACAATCATCACTTTGTTATCCATGACGACATATTGGATATCTTTTTCAAATAGGGCATAGGCCTTGAGGAGCTGACTCATGGTGTGAATGCGTTCTGACTTGATTCCAAAATCTTTATATAAAGCTTCTTTTAAGTGGGCCTCTTTTTCTTTAGGAAGATTTTTTGCTTCAATTTTTGAAATTTCTATCCCCATTTCTGGCATTACAAAAAAGTTGGGATTGTCTGTCCCAGAAAGATAATCGACTCCTTTATCAGACAATTCAATTTGATTATTTTTTTCATCAATAACATAATAGAGCTCAGCATCAACCTTGGGCATTTCTCTATTATTGTCTTGCATGTAAAAATTTTCGGTTTTTTGTAATAGTTGCTTAATACCTTCTTCACTTAAAAATTTGATCAAGGCTTTGTTCTTGGGCATACCCCTAAAGACGCGAAGCAATTTAAATCCACCTTCTTTGGTATCACCTGCTGCAATGCTTTTTTTAGCCTCAGCTAAAACGGTTGTTAAGTGCTTTCTCTGCACGCTTACGATGTCTTGAATTTTGGGTTTGAGTTCCAAAAACTCATGGCGGTCGCCTTGAGGTACAGGTCCGGAAATAATTAAGGGTGTTCGGGCATCGTCTACCAATACCGAGTCAATTTCATCGACTATGGCGTAATGGTGGGGTTTCTGTACTAAATCGCTTGTGGAATGTGCCATATTATCTCGCAAGTAGTCGAAACCGAATTCGTTGTTAGTTCCGTAGGTAATATCGGCATTGTAAGCTTTTTTTCTCTCTGCTGAATTTGGTTTGTAATAATCAATACAATCAACGCTCATCCCGTGGAACTGAAAAATTGGGGCCATCCATGCGCTGTCCCTTTTAGCTAAATAATCATTAACTGTAACAAGGTGAACTCCTTTACCTGTAAGTGCATTTAAATACACCGGAAGCGTCGCTACCAATGTTTTCCCTTCACCGGTTTGCATTTCGGCAATTTTACCTTGGTGCATGGCGACTCCACCAATTAATTGTACATCATAGTGAATCATATCCCAGACAATGGGTTTTCCAGCGGCGTCCCATGAATTGGACCAAATGGCTTGGTCTCCGTTGAACTTAATATAGTCTTTAATACCTCCGATTTCTCGATCAAAAGCAGTTGCTGTCACAGGAATTTCAGTGTGTTTAACAAAACGCTTTGCAGTTTCTTTAATCACAGCAAAAGCTTCTGGCAAAATTTCATCTAAGATTGATTGTGTGGTTTCGTAAATGGTATTATTTAAACCATCAATCTCTTGATATATATCTTCTTTGCGATCAATGTCTGTAATTGTATTAGCCTCTTCTTGAAGTGAAGAAATAAGGGATTCATAACCTGCACAATCAGCTTTGATTTTAGCCCTAAAAGTAGTAGTTTTAGCTCTCAGTTCATCGTTTGAAAGCATAGCCACAGAGGATTCAAATTGTTTGATTTTGTTTACAACTGGTAAGATGGCTTTGACATCTTGTTTGGATTTATCTCCAACAAAAACTTTTAATACAGAGTTTAGTAAACTCATTTTCAAATTTTATTAATCGTCAATAATAATTCAGAAGTTCAAATATACGGCTTGTTCTCAATTTTTTGGAAGATTGAATTAAAAAAAAGCCGCTTTAGAGACTTTTATTGTTTTGTTTAATATTCATCTTCATTCCATAAATAATCCTCATCAGAAGGATAATCCGGCCAAATTTCTTGAATAGAGTCGTAAGATTCTCCCTCATCTTCTATTGCTTGCAGGTTTTCTACAACTTCAAGAGGGGAGCCTGTCCGGATTGAATAATCAATCAATTCATCTTTTGTTGCAGGCCAAGGGGCGTCACTTAGATAAGATGCCAATTCTAATGTCCAATACATATTAGATTGTATTTAAATATTTTAGCAAAAATAATTTTTTAGACGAAAAAGCCAAGAAAAATAACAGTTTTTTAATAAATAAATAAAACCTATTTAACAAAGAGGGTAAATTTTTGATATGAATTTAAAATTAAGATCAATTATTTTTGAATGCTATATACTTATTTTCTCTGGATATTAGTCTGTATAAAATTTTATATTCACCATAAAACATAATAAATTATAGTATTATTATTTATTTAAAAAATTGATTATTAGCATTTTAATATTTATATGTAAAGTTATTATTTAGGTATATACAAAAAGGTGGATAGATAGTAATATTAATTTGTAAAAATGATCAATTTTCAACTAGGTGATTTTTGGCAATAAAACCAAAATTTTAAAAATTGTTAAAACTTCAACAGTAGTATTAAATGTCAATAATATTAAAGATTTCTTTGATTTTTTTGCAAGCTGAACCAATAAATTAGGAACCCATATCTTGTCAATAGAGCAATCCAAAGTGGAATTATTGTGTAGTTGAAAGATTGCACTCCAGTCAAGCTATGCAGTAACATTAAGGCTAAAAGCAAAATAAGAAACTTTATATAGCCTATAAAACGCTTTTTAATCTTGTCTTTCAATATTGTTTTTAATAATATCAAGTTGAAACCAAATGCCCATAAAAAGTTGTAATTATAAGCTGTTGCTGTATGGTCAGTTGCAAACCACAATAATAAAATCAAGAGACCAATGATCCCAGTTGCAAAAAAAAGTAGTACATCTAAAAATTTATTTCTGGATTTTGATATCCAGTCTTTACAAGTTATTACAATGATGATTATCGAAGCAAGAGAAAAGATCGCAAAAGGGCTCCACCAAAAAGAACCGGGTTTTGATTTTTGAGTTTGGTTTAAAACTTCAGACCTAATAACTAATCTTATGTTTTTAGGGTAGAACTTTGAAAGCTCTAAAATTTCGTAAAGGTATTTTGGTAAAAAAAGGTGTTCCTCCACTGATGCCGAACGATCAATAATTGAACCCAAAGCGATATCAATTCCCAAGCCTCCCCAAGAGTTTTGCGGTACATTTGAGCGAATCAGGTCTCTAAAAGTTAATGATTTAAAATTATCAGGTGGTAAAAATAAAATACTTTTATTAGAGGCATTGATAAGGGCATCTTTTATTTTGGTAGCACAATTGTTGTAAAAGAAGTCGTAAGAGTAGCTTTTGTTTAGAGGTTTAATGTTAGTTTGTAATGCTTCAAATAACTTTTGCTTTTCTTCCAGTGTAAAATTGATGATCAGGGATGTTACCCGCCTTTTTTGAAGCTTGTAATTTTCTATAAAAGGTTCATAATTAGCCCATCCTATTTCATAATCTAATTTTCCCTTCGCAAAATTTAAATAAAACCCTTCTGCTTGAAAATCATAACGCCCATAATCAAACACAAGGTCAATGCGCTGTCCAGGATCTTTGATACGAATGGCGCTGTGACCAAAAGCATCATTTAAAACAAGACCTGGTCCAATGGTGAGTACACTTACTTCCGATTCTTTAGACAATTGGAGTTGTGCATTGGCCTGAAAGAAAAACAATGTACATACCAGAGCAAATAAATATGTTTTGAGTTGTATCATCTTCTAAAAATCCCCAAATCTATTTTTAGTGAAAAGATGTTGGAATACAAAGCCACACTCTGGTCTCCAATATCTGTTATGGCATAATCAACAGAAATGCCATTATACTTAAATCCAACCCCTAAATTGGGCTGAAATGTCAAAGATTCACTGTTATCAAATTGTAATTCGTTTTGAAAATTACCAACACCTCCTCTTAAATACACCAAATCTATGTACCCAAATTCAAATCCAATGGCAGGATTGATGCTTATAAATGAGGTTGAAATTAAATCGTTGTTTTGCTCAAAACGACAAATCAGATCAATTTCAGCTTTAAGTGAATAATCGTAATCAAAAATAAAAGTTTTTGCGATTCCAAGTTGAAGTTTGGGAAGCGTTAGTTCAGTCGCTTCTGGTTCTTCCTGGTTTTGTCCAGGAATGGCACTTTGAATATCTTGTAACCGGCCCTCGTCAAAAGTCCAGCTGTTAAAAGTGGTGGTAATATCTCGCGCCATTAATCCAAATTTCCAATCATTGTACTCAAATTGAATTCCAAGGTCCAGTCCAAACCCCCAAGAGCTAGCAAAATCTCCAATTATGCGGCGGATAATTTTTGCATTTACACCATAATTTAATCCTGAAATTGGAAGTTTCCTTGCATAGGAAAAAGTAAAACCATAATCTACTGCCGAGAACAAATTAATTCGGTCATAATTGATAGTACCTTGTTGATCAATTAATTGGGTTGTGTCTAATATATCATCCACACCAAATCTTATCATGGAAATTCCAATTACGCTTCGGTCATCCACGGGCATTGCAAAGCCCACGTAATTATAATTAGCAATGTTAGCAAAATAACTAGAATGCATCAAAGCCAATGCATGGTCTTCTACATAAACCAGCCCTGCAGGATTCCAAAAGCCCGAATTGACATCATTGGTTGTGGCACTGACCGCTCCACTCATGCCCAAAGCTGCTGCATCCACACCGATGTTCATAAACTCATTTGAATATTTTCGCGTGGTTTGTGAATTGATTGCCAGTGAGAAGGTCAATAAAATGGGTAAAAAACAATATTTAATATTCAAATTTTAGGTTCCTTGTTTGATTTATTAACTGAAATTTCAAGCAGATATTGTTGTTATTTAGCTACAAACAAAAATAGTTTATTATTTTTACTAAATAAATTTTATTCGTTTGAAAGCTTTCATTCCTAACCTCCTCACACTTCTCAATTTATTTTCTGGCGCAATTGCGGTTATCTTTGCTGTAGAAGGAGAATTAACAGTAGCTGCCTTATTTGTTTTATTGGGAATTTTTTTTGATTTTTTTGATGGTTTTTTAGCTAGACAACTAAAAGTAGAGTCTACGCTTGGGCTTCAATTGGATTCTTTGGCCGACATGGTCACCAGTGGTTTGGTTCCAGGACTAATCATGTTCCAGTTATTGTCTTTATCAATGAGGGGTGGTTCAGGACTCTATGTGGATTTACTGCCCTATACGGGCTTACTCATTACTCTTGGATCAGCTTACCGATTGGCAAATTTTAATATTTTAGTCGACCAAAAAATTTATTTTACAGGATTGCCCACCCCGGCAAATGCGCTACTCATATTAAGCTTTCCTATGATTTTAGAATATCAAAACAACGAAGTTTTTAATTCTATTATTTTAAACCCATGTTTCTTATTAGTCTTTAGTTTGACCAGTACAGTTTTATTAAATGCGCCCGTTAAGTTCATTACTTTGAAATTTAAAACTTGGAAACTTTCTGAAAATCTTGAAAAATACATTTTTTTGATTTTGTCCTTAGTTTTTTTAATAATCTTTAAGTTTTTTGGAATATTCCTTATCATTTTTTCTTATGTGTTACTGTCTTTAATAAAACCTCCAAACGATGTTTGAAAATTTTTTAACCCTAATAATGCTTGTACTACTTCAAGCTGTTCTTGGATTTGATAATCTACTCTATATTTCGTTAGAAAGTAAAAAAGCGGATATAGCGCGTCAATCTTTCGTACGAAAAGCCGGTATTGGTATGGCAATTATTTTTAGAATAATTCTGTTGTTTGCTTTAGTGAAATTGATAGATTATTTTCAAGAACCAATTTTACACATTCCTTTTGAGGACATCCTGGAAGGTCATTTCAATATTCACAGCTTAATTGTGCTAATTGGGGGTGTTTTTATTCTTTTTACAGCCATGAAAGAAATTTGGCACATGGTCAGTTTTAAAAATTTCACTGTTAATAGTTCTGGCTCAAAGCAGAGTGTTTCAAAAGTTATTAGCATGATTGTAGTAATGAATGTGGTTTTTTCTTTTGATTCAATACTCAGTGCCATGGCTCTTACAGATATTTTTTGGATTATGGCAGTCGCTATAGTTATTAGCGGGCTATTAATGATTTGGTTGGCAGAAAAAGTAACAGATTTTTTAACAAAAAATAGGATGTATGAGGTGCTTGGGTTGTTTGTGTTATTTATAGTTGGTATTATGCTTTTGACAGAAGGGGGACATCTAGCACGAATAAAGCTTTTTGGGGAAGAGATTGTTCCAATGAGTAAAACGACCTTTTACTTTGTAATTATAATTTTAGTTCTAATTGACATTGTTCAAGCTCGCTACCAAAAAAAAATAATTCGAAGTCATCAAAAAGACTCATAATCAATTTAAAATTCTAATTTCTTTTTTCGTAATTCAAAGTTTTGCCCTAGATAAACCTTTCTAACCATTTCATCATTGGCAAGTACTTCAGGCTCACCAGCTTTTAGAATACTTCCTTCAAACATCAAATAGGTCCGATCTGTTATGGCTAAAGTTTCTTGAACGTTATGATCTGTGATAAGTATTCCAATGTTTTTTTGTGTTAAACGAGCCACTATTCGTTGTATATCTTCTACAGCTACAGGGTCTACACCTGCGAACGGTTCATCAAGAAGAATAAAACTTGGATCTGTAGCTAATGCTCGTGCAATTTCAGTTCGTCGTCTCTCACCACCTGAAAGTAAATCTCCTCTATTTTTTCTAATATGGTTTAATCCAAATTCATCAATTAGAGATTCCATTTTAATTTTTTGTTCTTTTTTGGATAATTTAGTCATTTGTAAGACGCTAAAAATATTGTCTTCAATTGATAACTTTCTAAATACAGAAGCTTCTTGTGCTAGGTAACCAATCCCAATCTGAGCACGTTTATACATGGGAAAATTGGTAATCTCTTGATTATCTAAATAAATAGATCCTCCGTTTGGCTTGATTAATCCAACTGTCATGTAAAATGAAGTTGTTTTTCCAGCTCCATTTGGACCTAAGAGTCCAACAATTTCGCCTTGCTCTACTTTAAATGAAACATCCTTAACTACCTTTCTACCGTTATAGGATTTCATTAAATTTTTAACACATAATTTCATAGAAAATTTCAAATACCAAATATAAATAATTGAAAATTATATAAATATATTTTATTTAGTGTTTTTTTCTTTTTTTATTACCATTTTAGAAATAAATATACTGACTTGATACAATATAACAACAGGGACAGCAACAATAATTTGACTCGCTACATCCGGTGGGGTAATTATTGCAGCAATAATTAACACAATTACAAGTGCATATTTTCGGTTTCTTTTTAAAAATTCTGGATTTACTAAACCAATTTTAGTTAAATAGAATATTACAATAGGTAATTCAAAAATAAGACCAGATGCTATCACAGATGATCTCACAAGTCCAATATATGAATTTAAATCAAAGTCGTTGTGAACTTGGGTTGATACACTATAATTTCCAAGAAAATTTATTGATAATGGGCAAACAACATAATATCCAAAAAGGACTCCAATAAAAAATAGGATCGAGGAAACTATTATAAAACCTTTAGAGTATTTTTTTTCTTTTGAATATAACCCTGGGCTAATAAATTTCCAAAACTCATAAATAACATATGGGAATCCTAGAATAAATCCAAAGGTAATTGAAGTCCAAATATGTGCTGAGAATTGACCAGCCATGGTTCTGCTTTGAATTTCAAAATCAAAAATAGTATTACAAAAACTATTTAAATTTATCAGACTGGAAGCTTTACAAAGAATATCGTATGTAAGAAAGTTTGGTTTTGTGGGGCCTAAAATTATAGTATCAAACAATAACCTTTTGAATATGAACGAAATTAAAGCTAATGATATAATTGCTAGTGAACAACGTATAATATGCCACCTCAATTCTTCAAGATGCTCTAAAAATGACATGTCTTTTTCTTGACTCATAATTAAATAATTCCTTCATTGATGAGATCATGTATATGCACAACTCCTATGTATTTATCGTCGTCAACAACTAGTAGTGAAGAGATTCCGTTCAATTTCATCAGTTCAATTGCTTCAACTGCTAATGAATTTTGATTAATAGTTTTAGGTTTTTTAGACATGATATCCATTGCTGATATATTATTTATATTATCTGTCTTTGATAACATTCTTCTTAAATCACCATCTGTAATAATTCCTAATATTTTTTTATCAAGAGTGACAGCTGTAACTCCAAGGCGCTTCTGAGATATTTCAAGAATAACATCTTTCACTGGTGATGTTGGATTTACCTCTGGGGATTCATTTTTTTTAGATAAATCTTTAACTTTCAAAAATAATTTCTTGCCAAGGATTCCCCCTGGATGAAATTTAGCAAAATCATTTTTTGTGAATTTTCTAAGCTCAAGTAAACATATGGCAATTGCATCTCCAATAACTATTTGGGCAGTTGTACTAGTCGTTGGGGCTAAATTATTAGGACAGACTTCTTTTTCAACATATGAATTTAGAACAAAATCAGCATTTTTTGCAAGAATTGAAGATTTATTTCCAGTAATTGCAACAATAGGGTTTTTAGTTTGCTTTAATATTGGAATTAGAGCTTTTATTTCGGCAGTATTTCCGCTTTTTGAGATACAAATTATAATATCACCTTTCTTAATCAAACCTAGGTCACCGTGAATTGCGTCTCCAGCATGCATGAAAATTGATGGAGTTCCAGTTGAGTTCATTGTAGCTACAATTTTGTTAGCAATAATCGCACTTTTGCCAACTCCTGTAACAACAACGCGTCCTTTGCAATCATAAATTATTTCAACTGACTTCAAGAACGAATCATCAATAAAATTAGCTAAGTTTTTTATAGCTTTACTTTGATCAATTATTGAATTTTTGGCTATCTCTTTGATTTTATTTCTCGAAATTAAATCTTTCATAATTAATTGTGTAACAGGGTAAATATACTTATCTTAGAATTGGATTACAAAAAAACAAAGAATAAGTATTAATTGTCACATAACAAGCTTATTAATTTATTGTTTATAGGAATATTTTGAATTTAAATGAAAATTTCATCAGAAGATCTGTACATTGCCTTAAAATCTCACTTTGGTTTTAATGAATTTAAAGGATTACAAGAATCTGTTATTAAAAGTATTATTTCCAAAAATAATACTTTCGCAATTATGCCAACAGGTGGAGGTAAGTCTTTGTGTTATCAACTTCCAGCACTAATACAAGACGGTACAGCGATTATTGTCTCTCCACTAATAGCACTTATGAAAAACCAAGTTGATTCCATAAGAGGCATTTCAGATAAAGAGGGAGTTGCTCACGTATTAAATTCTTCTTTAAATAAATCAGAAATAAAGAACGTTAAAGCTGATATAGCTAGTGGTGTAACAAAATTATTATATGTAGCTCCAGAGTCATTGGCAAAAACCGAAAATATTTCTTTTCTAAAATCTCAACTTATTTCTTTTATGGCTGTTGATGAAGCTCATTGTATAAGTGAATGGGGTCATGACTTTAGGCCAGAATATAGAAACTTAAAAAAAATAATATGTCAGGTAGGAAATAATATCCCAATCATAGGTTTAACTGCTACTGCAACTCCAAAAGTCCAAGAAGATATTTTAAAAAATCTTGGAATTTCTGATGCTTTGACCTTTAAAGCCTCTTTTAATCGCCCCAATTTATACTATGAAATAGTAGCAAAAACTTCTCAAGTAGATAATGATATTATTCGTTTTGTTAAGAAAAATGAAGGTAAATCAGGTATTATTTATTGTTTAAGTAGAAAACGTGTTGAAGAGTTGGCTCAAATTTTACAAGTTAACAACATAAAGTCACTACCTTATCACGCTGGGTTAGATTCTAAAACTCGTTCTTTACATCAGGATATGTTTTTGATGGAGGATATTGACGTAGTTGTTGCAACAATTGCATTTGGTATGGGTATTGATAAACCTGATGTTCGATTTGTTATTCATAATGATATGCCTAAAAGTATCGAAAGTTACTATCAAGAAACAGGCCGTGCAGGTCGCGATGGAGGTGAGGGCCATTGTTTGGCATTTTATTCATATAAGGATATCGAAAAATTAGAAAAATTCATGTCTGGTAAGCCAGTTGCAGAGCAAGAAATAGGATTTGCATTGCTGCAAGAAGTTGTAGCACTAGCTGAGACCTCAATTTCAAGAAGAAAATTTATTCTACACTATTTTGGTGAAGAATTTGACAACTCAACTTGTAAAGCACCTAATATGGATGATAACCTTCGAAATCCAAAAAAACAAGTTCAAGCAAAAGTTGATTTATTAATAGCTTTAAATATTATTAAGCAAACTAACGAAAAGTACAAGATCAAAGATTTGGTAAGAGTAATTACAGGTCAACCTAATGCATTGATAAAATCTCATAAAACTGATTTATTAGATTTTTTCGGAAATGGAAAAACTAAAGAATCAAGCTATTGGACTGCATTACTTCGTCAGGCCTTAGTATCAAAATATTGTTTAAAAGAAATAGAGTCATACGGAGTTGTAAAAATCACAACAAAAGGTCACGATTTTATTAAATCTCCAAAATCTTTTATGATTAGCGAAGATCATAACTATAAAGAACAAGATTTCGTAGGTTCGTCAGACCCCTTAAAATCTAAAACTGATAACAGCTTAATAAAAATTTTGAAGGCTCTTCGTAAATCAAATGCTAAAAAATTAGGAATTCCACCATATACAATTTTTCAAGATTCTTCCATTGAGGACATGACTTTTAAATATCCAGCCTCAATTGAAGAACTTCAGAACGTGCACGGAGTTGGAGAAGGTAAAGCCAAACGATATGGTAAAGATTTTGTCGATATCATAAATAAATACGTCTTAGAAAATGATATTATTCGTACTGATGATTTAGTTATTAAATCAACAGGACAAAATTCTTCATTAAAATTATTTATAATCCAAAGTATAGACCGTAAGCTCCCTATAAATGATATAGTTGATGCAAAAGGAATGGAAATGCAAAACTTTATTAAGGAGTTAGAGTCAATAGTTTTTTCTGGTACTAAGGTCAATATTGATTATTGGATTAACGAAATTTTTGACGAAGAACAACAGGATGAGATTCATAATTATTTTTTGGAATCTAGCTCTGGTTCAATTGAAGATGCTATAGTTGAGTTTGATGGTGATTATGAAGAGGAAGAGCTAAGACTTTACAGAATTAAATTTATGAGTGAAGTAGCAAATTAATTGTATCATATTAATTTTTAATATTGTAACTTTTTATTCCAAATCATTCTTACATTTGTATACCAAAAATTAATTATGAAAAATGGACTTTACGTTAAGTTTTTAACTTCTAAGGGAGATATATTAATCGAATTAGAATACAAAAAAACTCCAGGAACTGTTGGTAACTTTGTAGCCCTTGCCAAAGGAATATTAAAAAATTTAATTAAAAATGATGGTGAACCTTATTACGATGGGTTGAAATTTCATAGAGTAATTCCAGACTTTATGGTACAAGGTGGATGTCCTACAGGAACTGGAACTGGAAGTCCAGGATACCAATTTGATGATGAGTTTCATGCTGATTTAAAACACGATTCACCAGGAATATTGTCCATGGCAAATGCAGGACCTGGTACTAATGGTAGTCAGTTTTTTATAACTCATATTGCCACTCCATGGCTTGATGGTAAACATACTGTTTTTGGAAAAGTTGTTGAAGGACAACCTGTAGTTGATTCTATTGCTCAAGATGATATAATTAAATCCTTATTAATTATCCCTCAAGGAAAAGATGCCAAAGGATTTAATGCAATTGAGGCCTTTAGAACTTTTGAGAGTTCTCGTGAAAAAAGGATAGCAAATGAAAAAGCTATTAATGAAGCTGAATTAGATAAGATTTCATCTGGTTTTAAAAAAACAGATAGCGGTTTGCGATATAAAATTCTAGAGCAAGGATCTGGCGTAAGAGCTGAGAAAAATAAAATTGTATCCGTACATTACAAAGGGCAGTTAGTTGATGGTACCGTTTTCGATTCATCATATAAACGAAATCAACCTATTGAATTTACCTTAGGTCTTGGTCAAGTTATTTCTGGATGGGACGAAGGTATTAGTCTTCTCAATGTTGGCGACAAGGCTCGATTTGTTATTCCAAGCTCTCTTGCTTATGGCAGTAGTGGTGCTGGTGGTGTAATTCCACCAAATGCGAATCTCATTTTTGACGTTGAATTAAAGGCAATAAAATAATAATCTTAATAATCAAGTTGTTTTTATTCCCAAAATTTAAATACTTATTTGTAAATTTGTTTGCGTTTATAAGCGCACAATGACTCAAAATATTACTAAATACGTCTTTGTTACTGGAGGCGTGAGTTCTTCATTAGGTAAAGGAATTATTGCTGCTTCTCTAGCAAAGCTTTTGCAGGCTCAAGGTTACCGTGTTACAATCCAAAAATTAGATCCTTATATAAACATTGACCCCGGTACTTTAAATCCCTATGAGCATGGTGAATGTTATGTCACAGATGATGGTGCTGAAACAGATTTAGATTTAGGTCACTATGAACGTTTTTTGAACGTTCCGACATCTCAAGCAAACAATGTCACAACTGGGCGAATTTATCAAAATGTCATAAATAAAGAGCGTAGAGGAGAATTTCTTGGGAAAACAGTCCAAGTTATTCCTCATATAACTGATGAAATAAAGGAGCGTATTAAAATTTTGGGTTCTTCTGGAGATTTTGATATTGTTATTACCGAAATAGGAGGTACTGTGGGTGATATTGAATCTTTACCATATATAGAGTCAGTACGTCAGTTAAAATGGGAAATGGGAAACAATAATGCCCTAGTAATTCATTTGACTCTTATACCATACCTTTCTGCAGCTCGAGAATTAAAAACAAAACCCACACAACACAGCATTAAAACTTTAATGGAAAGTGGTGTTCAAGCAGATATTTTGGTATGTCGAACTGAACACGAATTGGGCTTGTCAATTCGCACAAAATTAGCCCGTTTTTGTAATGTTAAAGAAAACTGCGTAATTCAATCAATTGATGCATCAACAATATATGATGTTCCAAATTTAATTTTGGATGAAGGATTGGATAAAGTAGTTTTAAATCAATTTAGACTTAAGCGTTACAAACCTGATTTAAAATCTTGGAATTCATTTTTAAAAAAACATAAAAACCCAATTCATGAAATTAACATTGGATTAATAGGTAAATATGTAGAGTTGCAGGATTCTTATAAATCTATTTTAGAAGCCTTTATTCATGCTGGTGCCGCAAATGAAATTAAGGTAAATGTGAAATCTATTCACTCTGAATATTTGAATTCCTCAAATACCAAGTCAATTTTAAAAACTTTACACGGAGTTTTAGTAGCGCCAGGCTTTGGCGAACGTGGAATTGAAGGTAAAATCGAATCAATTCGTTTTGTTAGAGAGAATAATATCCCTTTTTTTGGTATATGTCTTGGTATGCAAATGGCAGTTATAGAGTTTTCTAGAAATGTTTTAGGTCTTAAAAATGCAAATTCCTCCGAAATGGATATTAATTGCTCTGACGCTGTTATTGATTTAATGGAAGAACAAAAACAAGTTCAAAACAAAGGAGGAACAATGCGTTTAGGTGCATGGAGTTGTATGCTTTCTAAAGAATCAAAAGCTTTTTCTATTTATAAAAGAAAATCAATTAGTGAAAGGCACAGGCATCGTTATGAATTTAATGGAGCCTATAAGACGCAAATAGAAGCTAAAGGTATGCTGGCTACTGGAATTAATAAAGATACTAATCTAGTGGAAATTATTGAAATCCCAACTCACCCTTGGTTTATAGGGGTTCAATATCATCCTGAGTATAAAAGTACAGTGGCCAATCCACACCCTTTGTTTAAATCATTTGTGAATGCTGCATTAAATTATAAACTATCTAAATAAAAAATTATCGCTATTTTGGTGATTTAAAATCACATATTGCATTTATACTTATGGAAGAAAAAAATTTTGATTTAAAATCGTTTATTGGTTTTGCTCTAATTGGTGGGATTTTATTGTACATGATGTCTCAAAACAAATCAATTCCTGATGAAATTGTTGAAAAACAGCAACAAAAAGCACAATTTGAAGATTTAAATATACCCAACAACTCAGAAGAAATCGATAACGAAACTGTTTTTAGTCAACAAAACTCTAAATTAGGGATGTTTAAATATTCTTCAGAAGCGAATTTTGAAACTGATAATACAACTGTTATAGAAAATAAGTTCTTAAAACTTAAAATAAATAACAAAGGAGGTATGCTTGAAGAAGTTAAACTTAAAGCTTTTGTAAATCATGACTCATTACCTATATTTCTCATAAAAGATGGTAATTCTCAATTTAATTTAAATTTCACAACATCTGATAACCGTTCTCTTAATACCAAAGATTTATATTTTGAACCAACATTAAATAATCAAGGCGATTTACAAATTCTATCAATGAAATTAAAAGTTTCTGACGATAAATTTTTAGAATATAGATATTCACTAAACAGTGAAGATTATATGGTTGGTTTTTTAATTAAATCAAACGGTTTAAATGATGTTTTTGACAATTCAAAGGTTCCAGAATTTGAATGGAATTTAAAAGCTCTTAGACAAGATCAAAGCATAACTTTCGAAAACCGTTATACACGCTTAAATTATGAGCATGAAGTTGATAAAACCAATAAATTATCACAATCAGGTGATGATGAAGATGAAATAGAAGATGTTTCATGGATTTCATATCGACAGCATTTTTTTAGCTCTATTTTAGTTTCTGAAAAGCCAATTGACATCGCCAAGGTTTATTCTTACGATTTAGTTGATGATGAAACAATTGATACAACTTTTACTAAAAAGTACATCACAAAGTTTCCCTTAGTATATGATTCAGGTGAGTTATTAAATGATATGAACTTTTATTTTGGTCCAACTTATGCTGAAACCCTAGAAAAATATAATCGTAATCTTGAAAATAGTATTCCTTTTGGTTGGGGAATCTTTGGTTGGATTAATAAAGCTGTTTTCAGTCCACTTTATTCTTGGCTTAGTAGTTTTTTATCTTACGGTATTGCGATTATAGTTATGACTATCATGGTGAAAATATTGCTTTCATTTGTTCAATACAAACAATTTTTATCACAGGCGAAAATGAAAATATTAAAGCCTGAGTTAGATGCCTTGCGATTGAAATATAAAAACAATAAGGCAAAGGCCCAACGCGAAACTATGGCTCTTCAAAACAAAGCTGGTGCTAGTCCTTTAAGTGGGTGTTTACCTGGAATCTTACAAATCCCAGTTTTTTATTCATTATTTATGTTTTTTCCAATCGCATTTGAATTAAGGCAAAAACCATTCTTATGGGTAAAGGATTTAAGTTCATACGATACAATAGTTGATTTGCCTTTTTCTATTCCATTTTATGGTGATCATATTAGTTTATTTCCCATTTTGGCATCCATTGCAATATTCTTTTACATGAAGATGACAACAGGTCAAAATATGTCTATGCAGCCTGCACAGGAAGGTATGCCTGATATGGCAAAAATGATGAAATACATGATTTATTTTTCTCCTTTATTGATGCTATTCTTCTTTAATAATTATGCCTCAGGCTTGAGTCTTTATTATTTTGTTTCTAACCTAATAAGTATAGGAATTATGTTAGTTATTAAAAACTATATAATTGATGAAGAAAAAGTTTTAGCTAATATACAAGTTAATAAAGCAAAACCAAAAAAACAAAATCGTTTTCAAAGAAAGATGGCCGAAATTATGGAACAAGCTGAAAAACAAAAGGCTTTGCAAGAAAGGCGTAGAAAATAGTAGTCTTTTTTATTCAAAATTTAAATAACAATTATTCATAAAATTAGGATATGAAAACTGTAGTTGTAGGACTTTCAGGCGGAGTTGATTCAAGTATCGCAGCTTTTCTTCTAAAAGAAAAGGGATATCAAGTTATTGGATTATTTATGAAAAACTGGCACGATGAATCTGTAACTATATCAAATGATTGCCCGTGGTTAGATGATAGTAATGATGCCATGCTTGTGGCAGAGAAATTAAATATTCCGTTTCAAACTGTTGATTTGAGTACCGAATATAAATCACGCATTGTGGATTATATGTTTAACGAATACAAACTTGGGCGCACTCCAAATCCAGATATCTTGTGTAACCGCGAGATCAAATTTGATGTTTTTTTGAAAATAGCATTTTCCCTTGGAGCTGATTATGTAGCTACTGGTCATTATTGTCGTAAAAATATTTCGAATTCAAATAAAAAAACACCAATTTATTCGCTAAGAGCTGGTGTTGATAAAAATAAAGATCAGTCATATTTTTTATGTCAATTGTCCCAAGATCAACTTTCCAAAACATTGTTTCCTTTGGGAGAATTACATAAATCTGAAGTAAGAAGAATGGCCTCTGAATTAAAATTAGTAACAGCAACTAAAAATGATTCTCAAGGGCTTTGTTTTATTGGAAAGGTAAAGTTGCCAGATTTTTTACAACAACAATTAAAAAGTAAAATAGGAGAAATTATTAAGATTTCACCACATTTTGAAAATTATAATAAATCATCTCCTGTATTTAATTCTAAAGAAGATGAACTTTTGTATCATAGTAAACCAATTGTTTATGAAAATCATGACGGAACTGTTGTTGGTAAACATTTAGGTGCACATTTTTTCACTAAGGGTCAACGTAAAGGACTTGGTGTTGGTGGTACTAAAGACCCACTTTTTGTAATTGAAACAGATGTTAATAAAAATATAATTTATGTTGGTGAAGGTAAATCTCACCCTGGCCTACATCGTAAAACGCTTAAAGTTGTAAACGAAGAAGTTCATTGGGTGCGTCCAGATTTAGAGCTAAGTATTGGTGAAAAACTTCAAGTACTTGCTAGAATTCGATACAGACAGTCTTTAGAAATAGCTACAATTTTTCAAACAACACATGGACTATATGTCGAATTCTTAAATGATCAAATAGCAATAACTGAAGGTCAATTTGTGGCCTGGTATTTAGATGACGAATTAGTTGGATCCGGTGTAATTTCTTAAATTGTTATAACATTATTTGAATAATTCCAGTATGCAAAATCGCGTTACTTCATTATTTGGCATTCAATACCCTATTGTACAAGCTGGTATGGTTTGGAATAGTGGTTGGAGATTAGCCTCTGCTTCAAGTAATTCTGGTATTCTAGGCTTAATTGGTGCTGGATCTATGTATCCTAAAGTATTACGTTCACATATAATAAAATGTAGACAGAACACTAAATACCCTTTTGGAGTTAACGTTCCTTTATTGTATCCGAATATCGAAAAAATAATGGATGTTATTGTGGAAGAAAAGGTTAAAATTGTGTTTACATCAGCTGGGAATCCAAATACTTGGACTTCATGGTTGCAAAATAATGGTATTACAGTGGCTCACGTCATAAGTAGTGTTAAGTTTGCGCAAAAAGCAGAAGCTGCAGGAGTTGATGCTATTGTTGCTGAAGGCTTTGAAGCTGGCGGTCACAACGGTTATGAGGAAACAACCACTTTAGCCTTAATTCCTATAGTTAGTAAAAGTGTATCAATTCCTATTATTGCAGCAGGAGGTATTGCTACAGGCAATGGCATGTTAGCTGTGATGGCTTTGGGTGCTGATGGAGTTCAAATTGGAAGTCGATTTGTTGCTAGTGAAGAATCTTCTGCACATATTGCTTTTAAAAATGCAGTTCTTTCTTCTTGTGAAGGAGATACTAAATTAATATTAAAAGAGTTAACTCCCGTTCGTATGTTAAAGAATAAGTTTTATGAATCATTAGTAGAACTATATAAATCCAACCCTAGTAAAGAGACTTTACAATCATTTCTTGGAACTGGACGAGCAAAACTTGGAATGTTTGAAGGAGACTTAGAAACAGGAGAATTAGAAATTGGTCAGATTTCAGCTTTAATTGATAAATTGTTACCGGTATCATCTATTGTAAAGGAAATTATAAATGAATATAACTTTACCGCTCAATCTATGAGAAATAAACTACTAAAATAAATGACAAGACGTGAATATCAAATACAAGCCTTTAATCGATTATTAACCATTATGGATGAATTACGCAGTAAATGCCCATGGGATAAAAAACAAACAATGGAATCATTAATGCCACTTACCATAGAGGAAACTTATGAATTGACTGATGCGATTTTAGAAAATGATTTGAAACAAATAAAAGGGGAGTTAGGGGATTTATTATTGCATATTATTTTTTATTCAAAAATTGGTAGTGAGACTAATGATTTTGATATTGCTGACGTCTTAAATAATGTCTGTGATAAATTAATTATTAGGCATCCTCATATTTACGGAGATATTGAAGTGAGAAATGAAGATGATGTAAAACAAAATTGGGAAAAAATTAAATTACAAGAGGGTAATAGAAGTGTACTAGATGGAGTACCCAAAACTTTACCAGCATTGGTCAAAGCAATACGTATTCAAGATAAAGCAGCAGGAGTTGGCTTTGATTGGGAATCAACTGAACAAGTATTTCAAAAAGTAGAGGAGGAGTTAGATGAATTCAAGAAAGAGGTTGATATAAAAGATCAAGATAAAATGGAAGATGAGTTTGGAGACGTATTATTTTCTATTATTAATTATGCACGTTTTTTAAAAATAAATCCCGAAAGTGCTCTGGAGAGAACAAATAAGAAATTTATAAAGCGTTTTAAATATTTAGAGAGACAAGTAAATCTTAAAAAACTTTCATTGTTAAATATGACAATCGAAGAAATGAATATAATTTGGGAGGAAGCGAAAAGTTACCGATCTAGTGAATAATTTTCTTAATAGTTGATAGTTTTTGATTCCACTCCTTTAATTCGTTTTTATGATTTTCAATTTTACTTTTAACATCTAAAATCATAGGATTATCGTCTTCTACTTTGGAGAAAAATTGTAAATTATTTTCTAATTGGTTCATTTCTGATTTTATTTCAACAATTTTTTTTCTAACAAAGGAAATTTCGTTGTTTAGAGCCTTAGAATTTTTAACTAACTCATATAATTTATTACTATACTTTAATGTTTTTAGTTCAGTTTCACTGACACCAATTTTAACTAGTAACGAATTTATTTTTTTAAAGAATTCCTTATTTATTTGTTTTTTGTTTTTTGGTACATTTCCTAATTCAGACCATTTTTTTGAGTACTCTTTTAAACTACTTAAATTAATTTGGTTATTATCATTAATCTCAAATTCGTTTAAAGTATTTAATAATTGTTCTTTTTTTTCATACGTTTTTATTTCCTCAATCGTGCCTGAATTTTTTTGTTCATGATAACGATCGAAAAAATGGTTACATGCTCCTCTAAAATCTTTCCATAGCTTACTACTTTCTTTTCTAGGAATATGACCTATTTTTTTCCATTGATTTTGAATATTTTTCATTAAAATCACAGTTGTTTCTAAATCATCACTGTTTTTATTTTGTTCAGCTAGATCAACAAGTTCTTTTTTCTTTCTGAAATTTTCTGCCTGTTCTTTTTTAAATGATTTATAAAAATTATTCTTTTTTTTATTAAATTTTTTAACTGCCATTTTAAAATCTGTCCAAGATTGATTTCTTGATTTTTTTGGGACACTTCCGATTTTAAAAAATGATTCTCTTAGTTTTTCAATTTCTTTGATATTATTTTGCCAATATGAGTGTTCTTTATCTTCTTTGTCAGCAATTATGTTAATTTTTGATATAATATCTTCTTTTAATTTAAAGTTAGTAATTAGTTCTTCTTCAATTTGAGTATTAAAAATTTTTCTTTTTTCATTAATTATTTTTGTGGCCGTACTGAATTCTTCCCATAATATTTCTCTATATTCTTTTGATACTGGACCCAATTCTTCTTTCCAAATTTTATGTAGTGCTTGTAACTCCCTGAATGCACGAGCAAGGTTTTCTTCTGAAGCAAGTTCTTTAGCACTTTCTATAATTTTTTGTTTTTTTTCAAGATTATATTTGTAATCTCTATCTCTTAAATCACGATCTAAATGTAAAAAGTCATAAAACCTTTCTACATGATGACGATAATTATTCCAAACATTATTGGCATCTTTCAATGGTACTTTTCCAATATTTCGCCACCTGTCTTGTAAATCTTTAAAATTATTATAGCTTGTATTGCTATTTTGATTGACATTAATCAAGGCTTTAATTTCTTCAATGATTTCAAGCCTTAACTCAAGATTCTTTTTATAATCCTGGGTCCTACTTTTTTGAAATTTTTCATTTCTTTCCCTGTAGTTCCTTGACAAGGAATTAAACTTCTTTTTATGTGGACTTGTGAAATTAAAATCAATACTGTTACCACCCTCAGCCAAAAAAGCCTTTTTGCTATCATTTAACAGCTTTGAAAATTTTGTGTTAAAAACCTTTTTAATGAGACTTACCTTTGGGCGTATCACATAGAGGTCGTCATTTTTAAGCAAGTCTTCAAAAGCATCTGTGAGGTTTTCTAGATCAAAATTATTATATACATCCTCAGTGTCCTTAATTGAAGCATTGGTTAATCCTAAATCACTATTTTCGACAGAGACTTCTTTTCCAAGCTCAGTAGCTTCAGAAACGAGTTCCAAATCGGTCTCTTTTTTGACAGCTTGATCAACCGCCTCTTTAGCTGGGGTTTTTTCTTTTTGCTCTTTATTTTTTTCTTCTAATAATCCATCTGCTTCCTGCAGGTTATCTTGCGTAGTCATAGTTCTAAAGGTTTGAATTTACGTTTCCTTGGAATGTATAAATATACTGCTATCTGCCTAATCTACAAATTAAAACAGATTATCTGAATTTATGAATCCCAAATTTCCCAAGATCTTTCAGCTTGTAATTCTAACATTTTTAGGCCATTTACAGCAGTTGCATTGGCCTTCAATCCAAAATTTAAAAATTGCGTTTGACTTGGATTGTAAATCAAATCATACAGAAAATGATTTTTTGAAATTGATTGATAGGGTATGGGTGGGTATAATTCAATTTTTGGATGTGTTCCAAGCGGCGTACAATTGATGATGAGTTGATGGGCCGCGATGATTTCTGAGTTCAAATCATCATAGCCAAAGCAGTTTTCAGAATCAGGCGTTCTTGAAACAAAGGAAAAGGGAATATTTAAAGTGTTTAGGGCAAATGCAATGGCTTTTGATGCACCCCCAGTCCCAAGAATAAGTGCCGATTTATGTTTAGTATTTAAGTAAGGCTTCAAACTTTTCACAAAGCCGTAGTGGTCCGTATTGTAACCAATGCGTTTTCCGTTTTGAATCTTGATGGTATTCACTGCGCCAATACTTTGGGCATCTGCATCCAAAGCATCCAAAAATGGCAGCACAGCTTCTTTATAGGGGATTGTTACATTAAGGCCTGA
>MDTG01126815.1_pt1 | contig 22392 bp, 20 predicted proteins | sample 811421 | NCBI WGS metagenome assembly MDTG01 (sample SAMN05326645, study PRJNA326480) | marine metagenome | isolation source: seawater | place: Pacific Ocean: South East | collected 2011
GGATGGCCACCGGTCACCGATTCGGAAGTAAACAGGGTACGGCTCATTTCAGATATCTCTCCATCCGGATATGCGGATGGACTATACGGTATCTTCGTTGCAGCTTCTACACCGATTTTTTTCACACGCCGCGATCGGGCTCGGCCAGCGCGCGCCAGAGCATGTCGAAAAGCTCCTCGTGCTGGTCGGTCAGACGCGGCTCGCCGTGACGCAGCGGCTGCATCTGGACAAGCCGGGCCAGCACGCCGTAGAAATAATCCAGCAACACCGATTCGCTCACGCGCTGATTGAGCAGCCCAGCGGCCTGACCGTCAGCCAGCACGCCCGTCAAAAGCCGTGTCAGGTGTTTCTGTGTATCGGTGGTATGCCGTCGCATGGCCTGCGGATAGACCGAGCTGAGCAACATGGCCGCCACTTCGGGATAGGTCTCGAAGAAATCCAGTACCACCCAGAACGTCTTGTGCAGCCGCTCGCGATAGGTGTGCACGGCCTGCAAGTGTTCGAGCATCCGATTGGCCAGCGTATCGGCCCATCTGAGAAGACACACCTCGAGCAGGGCCTGTTTGTCGTCGTAATGACGATAGATAGTGGCCAACGAGGCGCCGGCGGCGGCCGCGATCTCGTTCAGACGCACTTGTTCGGCCGGACGTTCGGCGAACAACGCGAGCGCGGCGGCCTCGATGCGTTCACACGCGCCGCGACTGCCGGCATGGCGCGAGGCGGACGTGCCCCGGGGGGTGGGACGAGTCTCAGTCATGGTCTTGCGCTCTGTGATTCCCATTACATTTGATTTTTTCGTTATGGCTGTATTTTGACATCGAGCGATGTTAACTGTAGTTCTGGGCTGGCTGGATGGGATCAATTCCCTTGGCTGGCAGTGTACATTCGATCACAGACGCCTCTTACGGCCGCCTAGACACAAGATACGCCGCCTATTGGCGTGACAGGCCGGCTCGAGGCCGATATCCGAATTTTTTCGGGTTACAGGGAACGGCTTGATTGCGCCTGAATTCGAAAATGTTCACGTTTTGATGATGCAGGTTTTTCATGAACGATGTCATGGCTCCTGACGCGGCCGATTCGCCGTCCTTGATCCGTCTCGAGCACCACGCAGGCGGTATTGCCGTGTTGCGCTTCGGTGTATCGGCGCATCGCGAGACAGTGCTCACCGACGCGCTGGTCGAGGCCTTGATCGAGCGTATCGCCGTCATTCGAGCCGATCGCGATATTCGCGGCCTGGTGCTCATATCGGGCAGGCCCGACACTTTCATGGCCGGCGTCGATATCGCCTCGCTCGACGGCTTTACCGACGCGCTCGCCGCCGAGCAGTGGGGTCGACGCGTACAGGCAGGTCTGGCTGGCCTGGCGGCGCTCTCGATTCCCGTGGTGGCCGCGATTGAAGGCACCTGTATGGGCAGCGGCTTGGAGTTGGCGCTGGTATGCGATGGGCGCGTGGCCGCGGATACGCCGGCCACGCGGTTTGCGATGCCGCAGGTGAAGCTGGGCCTCGTGCCGGCCGCCGGCGGGACCCAGCGCCTGCCGCGCCTCGTGGGCATCGGCGACAGTCTGGATCTGATGCTGACCGGGCGCACGCTCTCGCCAGTCCAGGCACAGACGATGGGCCTGATTGATGCGCGGGTCTCGGCCGATCAGCTGCTGGATACGGCGCTCGCCCGGGCCCGACAACAGCACAAGCGCGATCTTCTTGAACGGCGCTCTTGGTACCGACAGTTGCAAACCCGTGTATCCCGCGGTCGCGCCGGGCTGGCCGAGTTCGCGCTGGAGGATAACGGGCCGGGCCGCCATGTCCTGTTCGATCAGGCACGCACGCGAACCCGTGCCCGACTCGGTGGTCATTACCCGGCCGCCGCTCGCCTCATCGACGTGGTGGAAATCGGCTATGAGCGCGGCACGCATGCCGGGCTGATGGCCGAGGCCAAGGCGTTTGGTGAGTTGGTGACGGGCGAGGTCTCGCATGCGTTGCGACATCTGCATCACGCCGGGCAAACGCTGAAGAAAGCCAACTTCCGGACCGGCAACGCCAAGCCGCACACCGTTACGCGCCTCGGCGTGCTGGGGGCCGGCTTGATGGGAACCGGCATCGCCTCGATTTCGCTGGATTGGACCGCCGCCGCAGTGCAGCTCAAGGATGTGGATAGCGAGAGACTGGCCCGCGGGCGCGCTCGTATCGAGGCTGAACTGGCCAGGCGAGTCGATCGCGGGGCACTGGCTGCTGATCAGCGAGATGCACGCCTGGCTCGATTGGTAACCACGCTCAGCGACGCCGATCTCGCCGGCTGTGACGTGATCATCGAGGCTGTGTTCGAGGATCTGGCGCTCAAGCAGCAGATGCTTGCAGTGTGCGAGGCCGCGGCAGATACAGCCGGGCGGGGCGATCAGATCTTTGCTTCGAACACCTCGGCGTTGCCGATCAGCGATATCGCGGCCCGCGCGGCCCGTCCGGAAAATGTGGTGGGCATGCACTATTTCTCGCCGGTGGACAAGATGTCCCTGCTGGAGATCATCGCCACCGAGCAGACCTCTCGCAAAACCCTGTCCACGGCCGTGTCGCTCGGCCGGGCGCAGGGCAAGACGGTGATCGTGGTGCGCGACGCGCCCGGCTTCTATACCACGCGTGTGCTATCGCCCTATCTGAACGAAGCCGCCCGTCTGCTCGGTGAAGGTGCCGGCGTTCGGGCGATCGACGATGCGCTGACCAAGGCCGGCTTTCCGGTGGGGCCGCTTGCCCTGCTCGATGAAGTCGGCGTGGATGTCGGTGTCAAGGTGGGCCCGATTCTGGAGGCAGCGTTCGGCCCGCGAATGGCCGTGCCCGCCCCCGCGGCGCGTCTGGTCGAAGCCGGTTTTCTCGGGCGCAAGAGCGGTGCCGGATTTTATGACTACCAGAGCGCCAAGAAACACGGCCAGCGTCCGGTCAACGCGCGGCTCGAGGCTGTACTGGCACCCAGCGTACACAAAGGCGGGGCTTATCCCGGGGCCCAGGACATCGTCGATCGGGCGACCATGGCATTCGTCAACGAGGCGGCGCACTGCCTGTCCGAGGGCGTGATCGCCGACCCGTTACAGGGTGATATCGGTGCCGTGCTGGGGCTGGGCTTCTTGCCGTTCACCGGCGGGCCGTTTCGCTATGTCGACCGGCTCGGTATCGATCACGTCGTCGAAACCTTGTGGATGCTCGCCGATCTGCACGGGGCGCGTTTCACTCCGGCACCGGTGCTGCAGGCCATGGCCGCGGCACGCGCGCCGCGCCGGCGACGTTTCTACGGCTGACCGGCTCGTATTCTGGAGGCACCATGCGTCGATCGTTCGTGCAATGGATACAGGCTCGTCCGAGCATGCCCGGCCTTTCACCCAAGGCGCGCGTGCCGGCCTCTGTGATCGCCTTCATGGCCGGGGCGACGCTGCACGGCGCGCGCGAGGCGTCGTAGTGGCACCGGGTGTTCTGAGCGGTGTTCGGATACTGGATCTGACCCGGCTGTTGCCAGGGCCGTTCCTTACCCAGTATCTCGCACAGCTCGGCGCCGAGGTGATCAAGATCGAAGCCCCCGAGGGCGGTGACTATGCGCGCACGCTGTCGCCGGCGCTGTTCGAGCAGGTCAATCGCGGCAAGGCCTCCGTCACGCTCGATCTGAGCGATGCCGATGATGTTTCGGCGTTCATGGGGCTGGTGGCGGACGCCGATGTGGTCATCGAGTCGTTCCGGCCGGGCGTGATGGCCCGTCTCGGCTGTGATTACGACACGTTGGCCACGCGCCAGCCGTCGCTCGTCTATGCCGCGCTGACCGGGTACGGCCAGACCGGTCCGATGGCTTCGGCTGCCGGGCACGATATCAACTATCTCAGCCTGTCCGGTGTTCTCGATCAGACCGGCCCGGCCCGGGGGCGCCCGGCGTTGTCCAACGTACAGATCGCTGATCTGGCTGGCGGCGCGCTGACTGCCGGTATGGCCATACTGGCCGCGGTGATCGGCGCCCGCAGTTCGGGCCGCGGCAGTTTCATCGATGCGGCCATGCTCGATGGCAGCCTGGCGCTTCAATCCGCGGCGTTTGCGCGTCTTCAGGCCAGCGGCCATACGCAGCCGCGCGGAGCCGACATCCTGACCGGCGCCTTGCCGAACTATCGGATCTATCGCTGTCGTGACGGGCTTGATCTGGCCGTGGGGGCACTGGAGCCGGTGTTCTTTAAACGGCTGTTGGCAGTCCTGCGTGGACAAGACCGTCCCCTGATGCGCCCAGCACCTGCCAGAACGCCCGTGGCCAGCCATGACAACAGGCGGTTGGTCACGCGCCTCGAGCGTCTGCTGGCTGACCCGGTCAAGGCCGCGCGCTGGAGTCGGCCCGTGCACTGGGCGCTCGCGGGCCTGTTTCGAACCCGCTCGCGTGCTTGGTGGTTGCGCCGCCTCGGCGAAGTGGATGCGTGTGTCACACCGGTTTTGACGCTCGAGGACGCACTCGCGCACCCACAGGTCGTGGCCCGTGGCATGGTCGAGGGAGCAGCGCCGGCCTGCCCGGTCTGTATCAACGGCGAGCGCCCGGCGTCACTGGCTCAGGCGCCGGGCCTGGGTCAGGACAACGCGCGCCTGTTGAACCGGCCGTAGTTGGGCGCGGCCGTGTTAGCCCGATAAACTGGGATGCTGTCTCAACGATTATCAGACCCGTATGTCTCTTAAAGACTCTGCCATGATGCCGCTCGGCACCCCCGCGCCGGACTTTTCCCTGCCCGATACCGTATCCGGCAAGCACAAGACGTTTGCCGACGTGGCCGGCGAGAAGGGCACGCTGGTGATGTTCATCTGTAACCATTGCCCCTATGTCATCCATATCGCGCGCGAGATCGCCGGTGTGGCCGCCGAGTACGATCCGAAGGGGATCGGCTTCGTCGCCATTTCGTCCAACGATGTCGCCGAGCGTCCGGAAGACGGGCCCGAGGCGATGGCCGAGTTCGCCGAGGCCAACAACTTCATCTTTCCCTATCTCTACGACGAGAGCCAGGACGTGGCCAAGGCCTATGATGCGGTCTGTACGCCGGATTTCTTCTTGTTCGATGCCAAGGGCCGCTGTGCCTATCGCGGCCAGTTCGACGCCTCGCGCCCGAACAACGGCGAGCCGGTGACGGGCGCCGATCTGCGCGCCTCGCTCGATGCCGTACTTGAAGGCGATCTGATCCCTGAAGAAGCCCAGGTGCCCAGCCAGGGGTGCTCGATCAAGTGGAAAGCCGCCTGAGCCGGTCAGGGCCCGACATGAACGGATAAGCCGTCGCGCCGACGGCCGACCGGTGGCCAGCCAGGGCGCCGAGCGCGCTCGCGGCCGGTGGGGCGCGATATCCGGCCGGGCCGGGCTGGCCCGTCACTGTCTGCCGGCTGGCCGGTTCTGCTCAAGTCAGCTTGCCCAGGACCCGCCAGTAGTTGACCGGCATCAAGCGCGAAATCAGCGAGATGAACTTGGCATCGGCACCGATCAGGCACCGGCCTTTGTTCTTGGCCAGATCGTTATAGATCGTCCTGGCCGCGTCGTCCGGCGAGGTGCGGGCCATCCTGTTCCGGAAATTGTCGGCCAGTTTCTGCTGGTTTCTGTGCCCGCGATGATCGGTGTAAAATCGCGCCGAGTGGGCGATGGCTGTCTTGATGCCGCCCGGGTGCACGCACATGACGTGGACGCCGGAGCCCGCCATCTCGATCCGCAGGGCTTCAGTGAACCCGCGAACGGCGAACTTTGAGGCGTTGTACGTGCCCTGTGAAGGCACCGAGACCAGGCCGAAAACGCTCGAGACATTGATCAGCGCGGCCTCGGGACGGTTGGCAAGATCGGCCAGGAACGCTTTGGTTCCGTGGACGACACCCCAGAAGTTGATGCCCATGATCCATTCGAAATCCTCGTAGGAGGCCTCGGCCAGCATCTGCATATGTGCCACGCCGGCGTTGTTGATCACCAGATCGACCTGGCCGAATCGTTCGATGACATGATCACGAAACGCGTTCATGGCCGCGCGGTCGGACACATCCACGTGTTCGGTTAGAACATCGGCATTGCCACAGTCCGTCTTCGTCTCGGCCAGCCCTGCATCGTTGACATCACACAGAGCCAGGCGCGCGCCTTGTTCGGCTGCCTGCCGGGCCAGGGAAGCGCCGATGCCGGCCCCGGCGCCGGTGATGACCACTACACGCTTGTTGAGATTGTTCATTGTCGTGGCGTTCTGAAACGCAGCTTTCTGATCGGGTGATTCTGACAATACTCGTTGTCAGATGGATTTGACAATGTTTCATGTCAGAATGCGCGCATGAACGATAGGTCTTCTGATACCGCCGCGCCCAGCGGGCGTGACTATGCCGGTCGTACGCTGAGTGAGCGTCGAGCCCAGCGGCGCAAGGCTTTGATCGAGGCCGGAGTGGTCATATTCGGCGATCACGGGTTTCGCGGGGCCACGGTCAAGGCCATCTGTCGCCAGGCGGGGCTGACCGAGCGTTATTTCTACGAGTCGTTTGCCAACAGCGAGGCCTTGTTCGCCACGGTGTACAAGACGCTGGTCGGCGATATCGAGCACGAAATGCGCGATGCCGTCGACCAGGCCCCGGCCGAGGCGGAGTCGATGTCCGAAGCCGCGCTTCGCGTGTATTTCGCCCATATGGCGCGGCCGCGGGTCGCACGTATCGTGCTGATCGAGATCTTTGGCATCAGTACACGGATCGATCGCACATACCGCGCAACGACTCTGAAATTCGCCGAGCTCACCGAAGATCTGACCGCGCGCTTGTTCGATCCCTCTGTGGTGAACGCCCAGGGCACCACCCCGCGACTGTTGTCGATGGGGCTGGTGGGTTCGACCATTCATATCGCGATGTACTGGAACCTCAACGGTTACCGCGAATCGCTGGATGCCGTGGTCAACGCCGCACTGGCGCTCTACCGGGCCATGGCGGTCTCGATGGTGGACACCGCCGGGCACGACTGAGGTCGCGCCCGGCTCAGGGCCTCGTCGCCGAGGTCAATGGTGGGTTGCGTAGGCGGTCTCGGCGTCGGCGACGAGCGCGTCCAGCTCGGCCAACAGATGCGCGTTGTTCTGTTGCCAGGGATGAAAGCTGTACTTGAAATAGCTCAGAAACTCGGGCACCAGCCGACGGATATAGCCCTGCCGGCCGATGCTGAAGTCCAGCACCTTGAGATGGCCGCGCCAGCCCTCGGCCCGGCATTTCGGATCGGCCCGGCTCATCTGCCAATAGAACGACACGACGATCGGCCAGAACAGGCCCGTGGCGGCAATCATCGCACCGCTGCGCTCGAGCCAGTTGCGCGGGCCGCGGCCGATACATTTTTCGTAGACGTCGTAGGCCACGGCCTTGTGTTCGACTTCCTCGAGCGCATGCCAGCGCCACATGCGCTCGTAATCGACCTGTGAGCCGGCCAGCTGTTCGGGATGACGCAACAGCATATCGCCCATCAAGGCGGTGTAATGCTCGAGGGCGATCGTGGCGGCCAGCGGCATGGACCGTGGCGTGTTGTCCTTGATGATATCGAGCAGGCCCCAGACGAAGGCGTCCAGCTTGTGGGCCGGCAGGCCGGCCTCGGCCATCAGTTCGTTGTATTCGATATGCTCACGCGAGTGCATGGCCTCCTGGCCGATGAACGCGGTGGCGGCTTTTTTCAGGTCCGGATCGGGAATCTCGTCGCGATACGCGCGCACGGCATCGATGAACATGCGCTCGCCGGCCGGAAACAGCAGCGACAGCGCGTTCATGAACTGCGTGACGTTGGGCCCGGCCACATGCCAGTCGCTGATGCGGTCAGCCGGCGGCAGGAAATGCAGATCGCGCCGCTCGGGCATGACCTGCAACGTCTCGCTGTGCGGGGGCGTGGCGTGGGAAGTGCCGGGGTCAGCCGTCGTACTCATGATCAATCTCCGGTGCGGATGAAATAGACAGCGCGGTGATCGCGTGTCTTCTGCCGGGCGGATAGCGACAACCTCACGAGGCTGTCTCGTGTGGCGTGCGCCGGCGTGGAATGGCAGACGCTTCGAGGGCGGCGATGTGCTCGTTTATTCGCTCGGCCACGGCGGGGGCGTCGGTCGCAATGACCCAGTGACGGCCATCCAGCTCGGTCACGGTGACGGGGTCGGCCCAGTCGAGGGCGCGCCGGGCCAGCCCCGGGCCGACGAACGGGTCATGCCGGGCGACGATCAAATGCACGGGCACGACCGCGAATCGCTGACGCGGATACGCCAGCCGGGGCCCCATGTTCGCTCGATACAGACGGATGCCCGCTCGGCCGTCTTCGGCCCAGGTGGCGGCCACCGGCAGGGCCTGGCCTTCGAGCCGGGCCAGCGTGGCCGGCCAGCGCGGCGCCATGAGGCGTGACCAGCCGAATTCAGCCAGGCCAGGGATCTGGAACAATGCGATATACCAGGAGCGCCGAGCCTGGCGGGCCAGTGCGCGCCGATTGTCGCGCCACTGTGCGCGCAGGTTCTGACCGACATGATCCAGGCAGGGGCCGGATATGCTGGTCAGGCTGGCCAGACGATCACGCATGGCCGGATCGGTCGCGGCTTCCCAGCTTTGTATCGAGCCCCAGTCGTGGCCGATCAGATGCACGCGTTCGCCGTCCGGGCAGGCCCAGTCGATCACGGCCGCGAGATCACGCTCGAGACAGGACAGGCGGTAGGCGCTTGTGTGTGTCGGCGTCTCCGAATGCCCCGCGCCGCGAACATCGTAACGCACACAGTCATAAGCGCCGCCGAGCTCGGCGATCAATCGCTCCCAGACCTGCGCCGTGTCGGGATAGCCGTGCACGAATACGAGTGTCGGGCCGCGGCGGTTGCCGTCGCGATAAACCGCGAGGCGCACGCCATCGCTGGCGATCATCGCATCGGGGCAACGCGTGGTATGGATCAGTCGCGTGGCACGGCCCGGCATTACTGGAATCGGTGTAATATTTACACTGAAAGATGTCACATATAGTGACTGCCCGCAAGCAGCCCGCGCCGGCAGCGTATTTCAGCCGGCGCGGGTGCGTTGTGTCTCGTGAGGCAAATGAACCCGGCGGCCCGGCGGGCGGGCGCCGTGGGGCTCAGACGTGCTCGGGGTCGTCGTGGAGGTGTTCCATGATCATCGCCAGGCGATCCCCCAGGTGCTGATCGGCAGCCTTGGACATCGCCCGAGCCACTTCAGGCAGCACGGCCATTTCGACCAACGGGCGAAGCCGCCAGACCAGATCGGCCAGCTCGGGCAGCTCGTTGCTTGGCGGCAATTGGCCTTCGCCGTATTGATCGAAGACATGACGCGCGACGAGCCGCACCATTGCATCCGAAGCCTGCTCGACGTTGGCGCGCAGATGAGAGACCACATCGAGCATGTCTTCCAGCGGGATGCCGGCAGCCACGAGTTCAGCGCCGGCACGCAGCATGCGCGGCGAGGGCACGCGGAACCGCATGCCCTCCGGGCGCAACACATCCAGCTCGATGGCCTTGGACAGAGCCCGCCGAGAGAAATTGCCGCGAAACATCTTGAGCAGCTGCGGCATGGTCACGTAATCGGGCAGTTCGTCCGACCAGGGGCTGGCCACGGCGGTTTCCAGCCCCAGCAGCGAGCCGATATCGTTGCCTTGCTCCCACGACTCGATCAATTCGCCGATATTGGACAGGGTGTACCCTCGCTCCAACAGTCGGTTGATGATACGCAGACGCGAGAGATGGGCATCGTTGTAGATCCCCTTGCGTCCGCGTCGTTCGGGCGGAGGCAACAGCCCCCGGTCCTGATAGGCGCGAATATTGCGTACGGTCGAGCCCGTCTTGCGCGCCAGCTCGTCGATTGAGAACTCGGGATGGACGATCGCGTCGCTGTCGTCGGCATCGGGGGCTGCTTTCGTCATCACGCGATGATAACGGCGGCCGCGGGAAACGTCACGTGTGCTGCGTGGGCGAGGTGTGTCATGCCGGTGTCAGCGTCATGCGATAGCGTGCCAGCTCGTCGATGGTGAGCACCGGCATGTCATGGCGTTGGGCGTAGGTCTGAATGGCGGCGTTACCGGCCATCGTACCGTCCGGATTCATCAGCTCGCACAACACCGCCGCCGGGCGCATCCCGGCCAGGCGCGCGATATCGATCGAGCCTTCGGTATGCCCGCGTCGATCCAGCACGCCGTTGCGGCTCGCGCGAAGCGGAAAGATATGCCCGGGGCTCACGATCTCGGCCGTGCCGTCCAGAGCGCCCATGGCCGACTCGATCGTGACCAGTCGATCAGCGGCGGAGACCCCCGTGGTCACGCCCGTGGCCGCCTCGATGCTCACGGTGAACCCGGTGTGGTTCTTGCTCTGATTGTTCTCGACCATCTGGCGCAGCCCCAGCGCATCGACATCGTCGGGCAAAAAGCACACACAGACGATGCCCGAGCCATCGCGGATCATCTTGACCATGGTGTCCAGCGACAGGTTTTCGGCTGCCGCGACGATATCGGCTTCGTTCTCGCGGTCCGAGTCGTCGAGCAACAGTACCGGCTGGCCGGCACGATAAGCCGCCACCGCTGCGGCGATACGCGGAAAATCAGAAAAATCGTGATGCGGATGATCCGACATGAAACGTCCTCGATTGGTGAGACAACGTTTCAGGGCACAGCTTGAAGACGGGCGTGCATGAGCCGCGCGGCCTCGCCTTCTCGCGTCTTCTTTCATCCGGACTGTCACCGTCGGCTCTGGCCTCTCACCAGATCTGCTGACCTTCTGCGAAGATGCAGAAGCGCTCGTGGGCTCGGCCTTGACGGCCATACCACCGGTGGGGAATTACGCCCCGCCCTGAAGACACGAAAAAGTATAGCCCAATTGCAAGTCGTTGCGCACGGCCCGTCTCGTTCCATTGCGCTTGTGCAATCGCTATCGTCGGAACGGACTTTCCGCCATGCATGAATGCAAGGGCGCCCGGCCGACAACCGGTCCGGCGCGATAATGCGCGACGAGGCCCTCGGGACAGAGCGCATGCTTTCGGCGCGGGCATACGACAAGACACGATCAACGCGGGCCAGGCGCTGATCGTTGGCATCTTCGACGTGCGCCACTGCAAGTCGAAGCGTAAACAGAGCCCGTATCCACGGGTCATGCACGAGAGTAGTGCGTGGCTCCAGGCAGATTGCGCGTCATGTTCCGCGCGCTGTCGCCAACTCACATCATCGTAGCGACCGATGATCGTCAGGCTTCAGGCAATGACACAGACGATCACGAGTCGGCACTTTATCGGCTCGCTCGATGTGATGATCATCCTGGCCTGTCTGCATGGCAGAAACCGACACCGTGTTGCTCAGGGCCCGTGTCGGCTGCGGGGCCTGATGAAACACCACGCTCGCTTGGCCAGTGCTTGAAACAAGAAGGCCCCGGGGCTTTACCCGGGGCCTTCTTGCGCTTCATTGGAAACGTACATGACGTCTTGGGCGAGAGCTTACATACCGCTTTCGGCGCTGGCATCATCGGCATCATCACTGTCGCTCGCGTCGCTGCTCGTCGACAACGCCGGGTTGGCCGGGATACGGGTGCCTTGCGGGAAGAAACCGCCCATCTGGGCGACTTCCGGCGTCAGGTAGGCAATGTTGTGAACCTGACCCGGGGTACGGCTGTAGGTAATGCCATCATCGTCGACGGGCACGATATTGGTCGACTGATAGCTGGTGTTGTAAATCGACACCGTGGTGTTGCCGTTGCCGATCCCTTGGTCGATATCTTCCGGGCCGTCCAGGTTGTCACGTGCATCGGAGATCGCGTTGACGATCTGGCCGATGTTGAGCCCGGTATCGCCAACGGCTTCGTCCATGCGTGCTGTCAGAACAGTTCGCACGAGCCCTGCATGATAACCCTCGACGGACAGGATGCCGGCAGCCGCGGTCAGGAAATCGCGGTTGCGGATGAACTGTGCGCCACCTTTGTATGCGCTCACGCCGACGTCTTCGAAAACAAACGCGCCGATCAGGAAGTTGATCGGGCTGGCGAACGGGTCGAAGCTGCTGAGGCCAGCGGCCTGCGCGGCCGCGTTGAAGGCGTCCGTGAAGTTGATCTGCGGCCGGGAGATGACACCATCGCCCAGGCCACGCCGCAGGAACTGAACGTGATCCAGCTCATCGGAGGCGATCTCGGCGGCGTATCGCCCGATCAGCGGCTCACCGGAGAAATCGACCATGCGACCACCGGTGACCATGCCCGGATCCTCGGGGCCGCCGTTAATATCGTCGTCCACCAACCCGCTTCCGGTCACGGCGCGCAGGTAGTACTCGGCTTCCAGATATTCGAGGTTCAAAGCAAACTGGAGAACGGCCGCATCGCTCGGGGCCCCACGAAGATCGACGATGTCCGGATTATTCGGATCGATCCCGCCATTCATGTTGTCGTTGTCGTCCTGGGCAAGCGCGACGTTCTTGTCGTCGCTGCAGGCGCCGAGCAGGGCACTGCCGACGAGGCCGGCGGTGTACATGCCGCTGTGTGCCAGAAATCGGCGACGGCTCTTGCTCAACGGGCCGCCGGTCGATGCATCGATAATCGGTGACTGCTCGTTCTTGTCCTTGATCTCATTGGTCATGTTGATCTCCCCTTGCCAGGTTTGGCCGGCTTTACGCTGATCGGTGTCATGATGTTGATCGCACGAACAATCTGCGCGATACATCAATGTTTCATTCACGTGTTGCGTGCTTTGCCATACGTGGAATTTGACGCTAGCACATAAAAAAGAAAATAAATCAACCTGTCGGCAATCAAATGACCCGAAAGCCGGTTGCGTAGCGGGTGATGGCTGAGCCTGTTCTTCAATAAAAAAACATAAGCATATGAATAAGCAGGCGAATCAAAGAACAGGGCAGGTAGTTGAAAGCTATCGATTCAAGATTTTTATTGAAATTGCAAATATGTGGACGAGTGGGTGAACGATGAGCGCTCACGACGGGGCGTTACGTGCTCATGTTGCTCGCTGCTACGCTTTGCCAGACAATGTCGTGGATAAAAAAACTCGTATTGGAGTGGAGATGCCCGAACGTCGCGATCTAGCGAATGCGATTCGTATTCTGTCGATGGATGCTGTCCAGCAGGCCAATTCCGGCCATCCCGGTATGCCGATGGGCATGGCGGATATCGCCGAGGTGTTGTTCAACGACCATCTCAAACACAACCCGACCAATCCGGAGTGGCTGGATCGCGATCGCTTCCTGCTCTCGAACGGCCATGGCTCAATGTTGCAGTACGCTGCACTGCATCTGACCGGCTACGATGTCTCGCTGGACGATATAAAGGCGTTTCGCCAGCTGCACTCGAAGACACCGGGGCACCCGGAAAACTTCATGACGCCGGGCGTCGAGACCACGACCGGGCCGCTGGGCCAGGGGCTTGGCAATGCCGTCGGCATGGCGCTGGCCGAGGCAAGTCTGGCCGCGCACTTCAACGTGGGTGATGAAGACGTGGTCGATCACCACACGTATTGCTTTGCCGGCGATGGCTGTCTGATGGAAGGCATCAGCCACGAAGCGTGCTCGCTGGCCGGTACGCTGGGCCTGGGCAAGCTCGTTGTTTTCTATGACGACAACGGCATTTCCATCGACGGCGAGACGAAAGGCTGGTTCACCGACGACGTGCCGGGGCGTTTCGAGGCCTACGGCTGGCAGGTGATCGCCGATGTCGACGGCCATGATGCCGGCGAGATCGATGCGGCCATGCGCCAGGCCAAGGCCGATACCGAGCGTCCGACGATCATCTGCTGCAAGACGGTGATCGGCTGGGGAGCGCCCAACATGAAGGGCACGGCCAAGGTTCACGGTGCGGCACTGGGCGACGAAGAGATCAGCGCAGCTCGCAAGGAGTTGGGCTGGTCGGACGAAACACGATTCGCCGTGCCCGAGGCCTTGTACGAAGCGTGGGATCACCGGCAGGCCGGCAAGCAGGCCGAGGCAGCCTGGCAAGAGCGCTATGATCGTTTTGCCCGCAGCCACCCGGATCTGGCTGCGGAGTTCGATCGACGTCTGGGGAACCGATTCCCCGACAACTGGGCCGACCAGGCCAGAGCGTTCATCGAAAAAACGCAGGCCGACGGCAAGCGCACGGCCACGCGCAAGTCGTCCAAGGCGGCACTGAGTGCGTTTTCCAACCTGCTGCCCGAGCTGTTTGGCGGCTCAGCCGATCTGACAGGCTCGAACGGCACGGATTTCGACGGCTACCAACCGATCACGGCGACCGATAAATCCGGCAACTATGTGTGCTACGGGGTGCGCGAGTTCGGGATGTCGGCCATCACCAATGGCTTGAGCCTGCATGGCGGCCTGGTGCCCTTCGGCGCAACATTCCTGACGTTCTCGGACTATGCGCGAAACGCGGTGCGCATGGCGGCTCTCATGCAGGCACGCAACGTGTTCGTCTATACGCACGATTCCATCGGGCTGGGCGAAGACGGGCCGACGCATCAGGCGGTCGAGCATGTGGCGGCCCTGCGTTTGATACCCAACCTGCATGTATGGCGTCCGGGCGACGATGTCGAAACGGCCGTGGCCTGGCGTGCCGCGATCGAGCGCACGAACGGGCCTTGTGCCATCGCGCTGTCGCGCCAGGATACGGATCATCACGAGCGTGATGCCGATACCGTGGCGGCGATCGAAAAGGGCGGGTATGTGCTTGTCGACACGACGGGCACGCCCGATGCGATCGTGATCGGCACCGGCACCGAGCTTGAATTGGCGGTGAACGCCGCCAGTAAACTCGCAGATGACGGCGTGGCGGTTCGCGTGGTGTCCATGCCTTGTATCGAGGTGTTTGCCGGCCAGGATGCGGGCTATCGTGATAGCGTTCTTCCCTCCGGCGTGACCGCGCGCGTGGCCGTCGAGGCCGGCGTATCCGACAGCTGGTACCGGTTCGTCGGTGCGACGGGCGAGGTCGTCGGGGTGGATGACTTCGGTCTGTCGGCGCCCGCGGAAGAAGTCTATGCCGAGTTCGGCGTGACCGTGGACGGCGTGGTACAGGCCATCAAGCGACAGCTCTGAGCGCGAGCCGCCCGTTTTGTATTCAAATAGAGTGTAGGAGCCAACATGGCAGTGAAAATCGGCATCAACGGCTATGGCCGTATCGGCCGCAACGTGCTGCGCGCCTTGTTCGAGGGCAAGCGGACGAGTGAACTGGAAATCGTTGCAATCAACGATCTGGGCGACGCCCAGATGAATGCGCACTTGACGCAGTACGACACCGCACACGGCAAGTTCCCGGGCGAGGTCACCGCCGAAGGCGATCATCTGGTCGTGGATGGCCACAAGATCAAGGTTCTGTCCGAACGTGATCCGGCCAACCTGCCGTGGGGTGATCTGGGCGTGGACGTCGTGCTGGAGTGCACCGGGTTGTTCGCCAGCGAGGAAAAGGCCAGCGCCCATCTGAAAGGTGGCGCCAAGAAGGTGCTGATCTCGGCTCCGGCCGGCAGCGACATGAAGACCATCGTCTACGGGGTGAACCACGAGACGCTGACCCCGCAAGACAAGATCGTCTCGAACGCCTCGTGCACGACGAACTGCCTGGCACCGCTGGTCAAGCCGCTGCATGAAGCCTTTGGCATCGAGTACGGGTTGATGAACACCATCCACTCGTATACCAACGACCAGGTGCTCTCGGACGTCTATCACAAGGACATCCGCCGCGCACGCAGTGCCACCCAGAGCATGATTCCGACCAAGACCGGCGCCGCAGCTGCCGTCAGCCTCGTGCTGCCGGAGCTGGAAGGCAAGCTTGATGGCTTTGCCGTGCGCGTACCGACGATCAACGTCTCTTTCGTCGATCTGTCGGCGACCGTGTCGCAGGATGTCACGGTCGAGCAGGTCAACGACGTCCTGAAAAAAGCCGCAGGCGGCGAACTCAAGGGCGTGCTGGCCTATACCGACGAAGAGCTGGTCTCTACGGATTACAATCACAACCCGGCGTCGTCCACGGTCGACTCCAAGCTGACCAAGGTGGCCGGTGGCCGTCTGATCAAGGTCTGTTCCTGGTACGACAACGAGTGGGGCTTCTCCAGCCGAATGCTCGACTCGGCCCTGGCACTGGCCAACGCCGGCTGATTATCGCCGCGCGTTCTCTGTCAGACCACAAAGACCGGACCTGTTCCGGTCTTTGTGTTTGTATGCTCTGAAACACTCGGCCGTCACGCGTTTCGACGGTCGCTACAATCGACAAGAATTTCGGGATTCCCATGAAGCTGCTTTCGATGGACGACGTCGAGCTCGCCGGCAAGCGCGTGCTGATCCGAGAAGACCTCAACGTGCCGGTCAAGGACGGTGAGGTGGCCTCGGCCGCGCGGTTACGAGCGGCATTACCCACGATCAAGAAGGCGATCGAGGCCGGGGCGCGCGTGATGGTCATGGCCCATCTGGGCCGTCCGAGCGAAGGCGAGCCGACCGAGGCCGATAGCCTGGCCCCCGTTGCGCGTTGGCTGTCCGGCGAGCTCGGTTTCGACGTGCCCCTGATCAAGGACTGGTTGGACGGTGTGGATGTCGCCGAAGGCGAGCTCGTCATTTGCGAGAACGTACGTTTCAACGTCGGTGAAAAAGCCAACGACGACACGCTGAGCCGCAAGATGGGCGGGCTGTGTGATGTGTTCGTCATGGACGCATTCGGTACGGCGCATCGCGCACAGGCCTCGACTGAAGGCGTGGCACGCCACGCGCCGGTCGCCTGTGCGGGGCCGTTGCTGATCGCCGAGGTCGAGGCGTTGACGGCGGCGATGGACGATCCCAAGCGACCGCTGGTGGTCGTGGTTGGCGGTTCGAAGGTCTCGTCCAAGCTGTCGTTGCTGAAATCGCTCTCCACGCTGGCCGATCAGCTCATCGTGGGCGGGGGCATCGCCAATACGTTTCTCGCCGCGGCCGGCCACGATGTCGGGGCATCGCTCCATGAGGCCGATCTGGTCGACGAGGCCCGGGCGATCCATGCCGATATCCGTGAGCGCGGTGGGGATATTCCCTTGCCCGAAGACGTGGTCGTGGCGACCGAGCTTTCAGAAAACGCCGCGGCGCACGAACGCGCCATCGAAAACGTCGGGGCCGACGAGATGATTCTGGATATCGGCACCAAGGCTCGCGACTCTGTGGCCGATATTCTGAAATCGGCGGGCACCATCGTCTGGAACGGCCCGGTCGGCGTGTTCGAGATCGAGGCGTTCGCCGGCGGCACGAAAGCGTTGTCAGACGCCATCGCCGCCAGTGATGCGTTTTCGATCGCCGGCGGCGGCGACACGCTGGCCGCGATCGAGAAATTCGACGTCGGTGATGACGTCAGCTATATCTCGACCGGCGGCGGCGCGTTTCTGGAGTTTCTCGAGGGCAAGGTGCTGCCGGCGATAGCCATACTGGCCGAGCGGGCTCGGGAACATTGACATGAGCGTGGAGTTCGCAGGTACCGATCGATATGTCGCCACCGACGATCTGAAGCTGGCCGTCAACGCGGCTGCCACGTTGTCCCGGCCCCTGCTCATCAAGGGGGAGCCGGGGACCGGGAAGACGATGTTGGCCGAGGAAGTGGCCGCCGGACTGGGAAAGACCCTGCACGCCTGGCATATCAAGTCCACCACCAAGGCCGCGCAGGGGCTGTACGAATACGACGCCGTTTCGCGCCTGCGCGACTCCCAGCTCGGTGATGCCCGGGTGCAAGATATCGGCAATTACATCGTGCCCGGCCCGCTGTGGGAGTGTTTTGCCGCGGATGAGCAGCCGGTGCTGCTGATCGACGAAATCGACAAGGCCGATGTCGAATTTCCCAACGATCTGCTGCGCGAGCTCGATCGCATGGCGTTTGATGTCTACGAGACCCGCCAGACCATCGAGGCCCGGCACCGGCCAATCATCATCATCACCTCGAACAACGAGAAAGAGCTGCCGGATGCGTTTCTGCGGCGGTGTTTCTTTCACTACATCAATTTTCCGGACAAGGACACGATGGCCGATATCGTGGCCGTGCATTTTCCGGATCTGAAGCAACGTCTGCTCTCCGACGCGCTGGATCTGTTCTTTGATATCCGCGCGGTGCCGGGGATCAAGAAGAAGCCGTCCACATCCGAGCTGATCGACTGGCTCAAGCTGTTGTTGGCCGAAGATATCCCGGCCGATGCCCTGCAAGCGACCGGCGATGACCTGCCGCCGCTGCACGGCGCTTTGCTGAAAAACGAACAGGACATCCACCTGTTCGAGCGCCTGGCTTTCATGAGCCGGCGCGGTCGGCGCTAGGCCAGGGCGGCGGCCGAATGCTGATCGACTTCTTCTATGCGCTGCGCGATGGTGGTCTGAAAACCTCGATCACGGAGTATCTGGCGCTATTGGAAGGCCTCGAGGCGCACGTGGCAGGGTTATCGATCGACTCGTTCTATGTGCTGGCACGGACGTGTCTGGTCAAGGATGAAACACATTTCGATCGATTTGATCGCGTGTTTGCTGCTTACTTCAAGGGCGTCGAGCAGGTCGGCGCTGACGGCGTGGCGATTCCCGACGAGTGGCTGGAAAAACTGGCCGAGCTGGATCTGACCGATGATCAGAAAGCCCAGATCGAGGCGCTCGGCGGGTGGGACAAGCTCATGGAGACGCTGGAAAAGCGTCTGGCCGAGCAGGACGAGCGCCACGAGGGCGGCAACAAGTGGATCGGAACGGCCGGGCGCTCGCCCTTCGGTGCGTATGGCTACAATCCCGAAGGCATTCGTATCGGGCAGGACAAGAGCCGGCACCGACGCGCCGTGAAGGTCTGGGAGCAGCGTGAATACGCGGATCTGGCCGACGATCGGGAGCTGGGAACACGCAATATCCAGATCGCGCTGCGCCGGCTTCGGCGCTTTGCCCGCGAGGGCGCGGCCGAGGAGCTGGATCTGGACGACACGATCGCGTCGACGGCGCGGCGCGGCGGTCAGCTCGATCTGGTCTATCACGCCAGCCGCCGCAACGCGCTGAAACTGTTGATCTTGTTCGACGTAGGCGGCTCGATGGACGATCACGTGGCCGCTTGCGAGCAGTTATTCACTGCCGCGCGTTCGGAATTTCAGCACCTGCGATATTACTATTTCCACAACTTCATCTACGAAGCGGTGTGGGATGACAACAAGCGTCGACGTCAGGAAAGTCTGTCCACGGCCGAGTTGTGCCGGACATTCGGCAGCGACTATCGCGTGCTGTTCGTGGGGGATGCGACGATGAGCCCTTATGAAATCGCTTACCCCGGTGGCTCGGTTGAGCACTGGAACGACGAAGCCGGGGCAACATGGCTAACGCGCATGCGCGAGGCGTTTCCCCGTTCGGTCTGGCTCAATCCGGTATCCGAGCAGCGCTGGGATTTTACGCCCTCGATCGAGATGACCCGTCGTCTCATGGCCGACCGGATGTATCCATTGACGCCCGCCGGGCTCACCGAAGCGATCAGTGCGCTGTCACGGCCCGCTTCGCCGAGTGGGGCCGGGCAATGAGCGGTGCTCGTTTCGGGTATGGCCTGTCGACAGCGAGCAGCCCGTGATCATCGGTGTCGTCAAGACGCTGATTTCCCTGACCGGTACGGCCGCACTGGCCGTGCTCGCCATCAATGCCTGGATGATCGGCGCCACGCGCGAGGCGGTCTACGACACGGTCCAGCGTGTGCCCATGGCCGACGTTGCGCTGGTGTTGGGCACCAGTCCCTATACGCACACGGGGCGGCCGAATCTGCTGTTCGAAAACCGGATCAACGCTGCCGCGCAGTTGTTCCATGCTCACAAGGTGCGTTATCTGCTCGTCTCCGGCGCCAATCCGTCGCGGGCCTACAACGAGCCTCAGAAGATGTATCAGGCCTTGCGCAAGCTGGGCGTGCCGGATGACGCCATCACACTGGATTTCGCCGGTTTTCGCACGCTGGATTCGGTCGTTCGTGCCAAGACAGTCTTCGGCCTGTCACACGTGACGTTAATCACACAGCGTTATCACGAGTATCGCGCGCTGTTTCTGGCCAAACGAACCGGTCTATCGGCCGTGGGCTATACCTGGCCCGATGAAGACCGGCGCCAACCGCTACGGACCGAGAGTCGCGAATATCTTGCACGGGTGAAGGCGGTGCTGGATCTGTTCGTGCTGGATACGTCGCCGCGTTTTCTCGGCCCGACGCGGCCGATCGATACGCGCCCGCCTGCGGTGCTGGATTACTATGGCCCGGAATGGCGTGGCCGGATCGGGCGCTGGCCGGCGGCGGCCAGCGTGCCTTTCAACTAGCGGGCATGGGCACATCGGCCGATGCCGGGAACAGCCCGTTCAACAACGCATCGATCTTGGCCGCGGCGTTGTTTTCCACGGCGTAGGTGGCCGGATGGCGCAGGCTGCACTCATACAGGCCGGCCAGGAAAGCCACGATCACATCGCTGGCATCGGCCGGGGACAGGCCCGGAGCCAGGCAGAAATCATCCGCGATCTCTTCACACAGGGCCAGCAGCGCGGTTCGTGTGTCATCGAACATCGTCTCGAGTACGCGGTTACTGATGACTTCTCGGTCATTGATTTCACAGCGATGCAGCACGATGTGACAAACACGGCGATGCTGGGCATCGCCAGCCAGGCGTTGTATGGCATGCAACATCATCTCGCGCAGCAGTTCGCGGGGCGCCGCATTGGGAATATGGTCGCCGATACAGCGTCGCAGATCCCGCATCGGCATCTTCGTGCGCGCGATCATGGCCTGCAACAAACTGGCCTTATCCTCGAAATGCCAGTAGATCGCGCCACGGGTGACTGCGGCACGCCGGGCGATCTGCTCGAGTGATGCCTTGCCGACGCCGCACGCCATCATCTCGATCTCGGCGGCATCGAGTATGCGCTCGCGGGTCTGTATTGATTCGCTTTTCGTCTTGCGTGCCATACTGCGAAAAAATCTGGATCGTCATCATGGGTCGGCGTGATGCTATATTACATACATACACGAATGTATGTATCATGTTGTGCGATACAGCCTCAGAGCTCAGGGATATCGGTATGCGTTTTCGTAACGACGTCGCCCGGCGACGCATGACAGCGTTTCGTGCGCTTGTCCTTTTCAGTCTCACGGCGACGTTGGCCGCCTGTAGCGGGGGTGAAGAATCGTCCGGCGGTGGCGCCGGCAAGAGCGGCCCGTCACAAAAGCAGCCGGCAACGAAGGTGTCGGCGGTCACTGTCCAGCCGAAGGCGGTTCAGGTATACGGCGAATATCCCGGCCGTGTCGAAGGCAAGCAGACCGCGCGCATCATCGGGCGGGTCAACGGCGTTCTCCTGGCCAAGAACTATCAGGAGGGCTCGATCGTCCATCAGGGTGATCTGTTGTTCACGATCGATCCCAAGCCTTATCGCGCCACGGTCAATCAACGCAAGGCTGCACTGGCCAGTGCCAAGGCCAGTCTGGCCAACTCGCGTCGCATCTATAACCGTACCAAACGCCTGTACGAGGCCAACGCAGTCAGCGAGGCCGAACGGGATCAGGCGTTGGCGAATTTCAATTCGGATCAGGCCGCGGTACAACAGGCCCAGGCCAATCTCGAATCGGCTCAGATCGATCTGGGCTATACCCACGTGGAAGCGCCGATCACGGGCGTGACCAGTCTGCGCGATATCGATCTCGGCTCGCTGGTTACGGCCAATCAGACCCAGATGACCACGATCACGCAGCTTGACCCGGTCTATGTGCTGTTCGCGCTGCCCGAAGACGATGCGTTCGCGCGGCGCAAGGCGCTGAGCGAAATGGGCAAGCAGACCAGCGATGCATCCACCCGCGAGGCCACGATCATCACCGGCACGGGCGATGTGTTTCCCTACAAGGGGCAGGTCGACTTCACGCAGAGCACGATCGATCCGGAGACCGGCACCGTGCAGCTGCGCGCCGTGGTCAAGAACCCGGAAAACGCGTTGATGCCCGGGCGCTACGTACGGACCCGTATTCGTATCCAGACCATCGAGGACGCGTTGGTCATTCCCAACGAAGCAGTCTCGGATAGCGGTCAGCGGGTCAACGTGTTCGTGGTCGGCGAGGATGGCAAGGCCAGGACACAGGCGGTCACGCTCGGCCCGGATACCGACTCCGGCCGCGTGATCACCAAGGGCCTTGAGGCCGGTGACCAGGTCATCACCTCCGGGCTGGGCACGTTGAGGCCGGGTATGCCGGTCGAGATCAAGCCGGCCGATACGTCATCGAACAAGGATTCGACAGCCGGCGCCAGTGCCGCGGGCAACAATCAGAAGTCGTCGGGCAACCGCTCGTCGGCTAAAGACAATCAGTAGAGGGCGCTCGCGTGCTGTCGAAGTTTTTTATTGAACGGCCGGTATTCGCGACAGTTCTGGCCATCGTCATCACCCTGTCCGGGGTGTTGGCGATGCGCTCGTTGCCGATCGCGCAGTATCCGGATGTCGTGCCGCCGGAAGTGGTGGTGCGTGCCAACTA
>MDTG01126588.1_pt1 | contig 22386 bp, 19 predicted proteins | sample 811421 | NCBI WGS metagenome assembly MDTG01 (sample SAMN05326645, study PRJNA326480) | marine metagenome | isolation source: seawater | place: Pacific Ocean: South East | collected 2011
CGCGATATCTGGATTTTGCAGCAACGCTTACCCAAACGATTTGGCCGTCGAGCTTTTCAGTTACTTACCCATCCTAAATTTCGAGCGGGCTACGACTTCCTATTGGTGCGCGGCCAAATTGAAGGGGGTGAATTGTTGGAGTTAGCTCAGTGGTGGACACAATTTCAACACGCTGATGCAGCAAAGCAAAAAGGTATGCTAAACGCACTACGCAAAAGTGAAAACGGGCCTAGACCGCGTAAACGTAAACGTCGACCAGCAAAGAGGCCTCCTGATGCATAAAGAGCATGTATACCTTGGCGTCGGCAGTAACCTGGAAAACCCTATTAAACGCGTCACAGACGCTTTCTCTGCCTTGCACCCCATTGAAGATACACGGGTATTAAAAACCTCGTCGCTTTATAGTAGCAAGCCTATGGGGCCGCAAGATCAACCGGATTACATTAATGCTGTTTGCTTAATCGAAACGGCACTTAAGCCCCATAGCCTGCTAAAACAACTCCAACAGGTGGAGCTCGACTTTGGCCGAGAACGTAAAGGCGAAAGGTGGGGAGCAAGAACCCTTGATCTGGACATATTACTTTACGGTAGCCAACAAATAAAAACCGCCGACCTCACTATTCCACACATAGGCATGGCGGAACGCGAGTTTGTGACGGTTCCCTTGTTTGAAATTGCACCAAGTATGATAATGCTAGATGGAAAACCCATTTCTCATTGGGTGGCTAACTGCGCTCTTGATGGGCTAAAACGCCTACGCTCTTCCAATTAGCCGCAAAATCCGTATAGTTCGCCACACGATATCAACATCCGGATGGTTACCATGAAAAAAGTTACCGTTTCTGGTTTGCTTAAGAAGAAGCAAGCCGGAGAAAAAATCCCCTCCTTGACCGCTTACGACGCCAGCTTCGCTAAGATGTTTGACGAACAAGGTATTGACGCGTTGTTGATTGGTGACTCCTTAGGCATGGTACTTCAAGGCGAAGACGATACCTTACCTGTAACTATCGATGATATTGCCTATCATACACGTAGCGTTAGAGCGGGAACGCAACGGGCGTTTGTGTTAGCTGACATGCCATTTATGTCATACGCCACACCAGAGCAAACCTATGCAAACGCAGCAAAACTAATGGCTGCAGGCGCAAGCATGGTGAAAATGGAAGGTGGACGCTGGTTATGCGAAACCATTCAGGGGTTAAATTTGCGTGGTGTCCCTGTGTGTGGTCACCTAGGGCTAACGCCTCAGTCTGTTCACGTGTTTGGCGGCTTCAAAGTTCAAGGAAGAGATGCAGATAAAGCGCAACAACTTATTGAAGAAGCCAAAGCCCTAGAAGCAGCAGGTATTCAATTATTGGTGCTTGAATGCGTACCTTCGTCACTGGGTAAAGCGGTGAGTGAAGCGCTCACTATACCGGTTATCGGGATAGGTGCGGGCAAAGATACCGACGGTCAAATACTAGTTATGCACGATATGTTCGGAATAAGCGCCAATTATATGCCTAAATTTTCAAAGAACTACTTGAGTGAAACCGGAGATTTGCGCAAAGCAGTTCAACAATACATTTTAGAAGTGCAAAACGGTGAATTCCCGTCAGCGGAACACAGTTTTGAGTAAAGAGGTTTTTATGCAAGTTGTCGATAATATCGCGGCGTTACGTGCGCTTACTCGCGAATGGAAGCGCGATGGCAACACAGTAGGTTTTGTTCCCACCATGGGAAACTTACACCAAGGGCACCTTAAACTCGTGAAACGTGCGAAAGCACATAATAGCAAGGTGGTGGTAAGTATCTTTGTAAACCCATTACAATTTGGGCAAAACGAAGACTTAGATGCCTATCCTCGTACCATTGAAGAAGATAAGCAGAAGTTAATCGAGGCGGGTGTAGACGCAGTTTTCATGCCCTCTGTAAGGGACATGTACCCACGAGGGCTAGATCACCAAACCTTTGTAGAAGTGCCTGACATCTCGAACATCTTGTGTGGTGCAAGCCGTCCTGGCCACTTCAGAGGCGTAGCCACTGTGGTGTCCAAGCTGTTCAATATGGTTCATCCTGACGACGCTTTTTTCGGTGAAAAAGACTTTCAACAGCTTCAAGTCATACGGTTAATGGCGCAAGATTTGTCTACCGGCATTGTTATACACGGTGTGGAGACTGAACGAGACGCAACCGGCTTAGCGCTTAGCTCGCGCAACGGTTATTTATCGGCAGAACAAAAGCATACAGCGGCATCTATTTACAAACAAATGCATATTGCCAAAGCCCGAATCCTTGATGGCGAGCGAGACTTTATCACTGTGGCAAACGACCTCGCAGATGCGTTAGAAAATGTCGGCTTTAAAAAAGACTATGTGCATGTAGTTAATGCCCATACGCTTAAGCCAGCCACCCAAGAAGATACCCATTTAGTGATTCTTGTGGCTGCGTTTTTAGGCACTACTCGTCTTATCGATAACTTACAAATTAACCTGTAACGTTTAAACGCCACATAACGACAAACGAAAATGCCCCCGCACTTCATGCAGGGGCATTTTTTATTGTGCGTGTCCGGTAAATCCGGCCACTAAACTTAAGGATGCTTAGCCGTTATGCTGGGTCTTGCGCAGCCAACTGACTGAGTGATTGCCATAATGGCGTACTGGTGGCAAGGAGGTGTTGCTCTGCCAAAATGGCGGCTAAATCATTGTGACTGGTTAATGGGTTAGCCAAAACCACCCTGAAAACCGTTATGCACTTTGCTGGGTAGTCTGGCGCTTCTAAACGGGTACGTGACACGAAAGATTTGCCCGCCTCACGTTGTTGCTTCTGCACACTCACCACCAGCGTATCAATTTTTTCATTAATTTCATCACGGGTACTGTCGTCTACCTGCTTTAAGGTGTGTTGCAAGGCTTGTGGGCAAACGCGATAGGTAAGCAACGACAAGGTAGGTGACGTGGTTAGTTCAAAATCAGGGTGTTTATCTATCATGTCAGCAAAAGCTTTGGCTTTTTGAATACTTCTATCAATAAGCAATTCATAGCCTCTGCGCCCAAAAATATGTAGCGCTGAGTAGACCATCATGGCCATACCGTTTCTTGAACCTTCAAGGGTAGTGGCTCCTAAGTCCTTCGAGCCTGCGCGCAGAATGTATTGTGCATGATGACGTACGGCATTGGCGTTTTCGGGGTCTTTAAAGAGCGCCATACCTGCCCCCATAGGCACATACATTTGCTTATGCGCATCTATGGTCACTGAATCAGCACGTTCAATCCCTTTCAGTCTATCTCGGTATTGTGAAGAGAAAAGCGTAGCTCCCCCCCACGCAGCGTCGACGTGAAACCAGCAACCTAATTGCTCAGCAACATCCGCCAACTCGTCTAGCGGATCTACGTGACCGGTTTCAGTGGTTCCACCTACGCCCACAATAGCCAGTAACTTGTTTCCTTCCTCTTGATAACATTTACCTGCGCGTAAGGCTTTTTCAGGATCTAGCGTTTGTTGAGGCGCTGGTAAGGCAATTAACTGCTCGCGGCCTAATCCTAAAGCGTCGACAGCTTTAGACAGAGAATAATGCCCTCGTTTACTGCACATCACCCCTAAATGATTGATGTTGTGAAAACGGTAGGCGGCGGCCAGACCCGCTTTAGCCACGCCAGCAAACCCTGGCTGTGGCCCTAGCAGTTTGTTTCGCGCTACCCAAAGGGCAGTGATATTTGCAATAGTACCGCCTGAACAGAATGCGCCAAGTGCATGTTGCGCGCTGTGTAAGTGTTGCTCGTAGAAGGCCTCTGAACGGTCGTATACTAGATTGTGCAACATCCCCAAGACTTGACGCTCTAGCGGCGTGAAAGCTTTCGAGGTTTCTATTTTCACCAGGTTTTGGTTTAAACCAACCATGAGCTTTGAGAGGGGTAAATGAAAATAGGGTAACGCAGAGGTCATATGCCCAATAAAGGTAGGCGAGTATGTGTTCACCGAGTGCGCTACCAGTTTATCTAACAAGGTTTCCGCATGGGTAGAGACAAACTCTGGCGATTCAGGCACTTTCGCGTTGGCAAAGTCTTTTTCAACCTCTTCAAGGGAGGTTTTTTTAGTGACCACGTGCTGCGACAAAAAATCTAAAATATTGTCGGACAAATGCTGTTCTATTTGCGCCAGCTTTGAGTCTTTGTGTTCAGGCTTGGTAAAGACCCTAAACAAGTGCTCCAGACTAACTTGAGCTTCACCCACTAAACACACCTCGCTAAACGATAAAACTTATGTACATCGACAATACTTGTTGGTCAATGCTCATCACCTTGGACTGATTGGTTATTCCCTATGAAAACTTATCACAACACTTTCAGGGTGACGAACTTTACCCTAGATTGACGAACTCGCCAAGAGGTAACATAAGGCATTTGTTTGCCCTACACGATAGCTGACAAGGGTGCTATCGTGACTCTTCCTGCCCACAAAGAAGCTGCCAGCATACTTGGCCGCTAGCGCGATATTTGCGTTCAAACGGCGTCATGCTCTTATCTCCAGTAATTTCAATAATATCTGACTGAATACCATATTGCTGCGCCGCTTGCGCAAATTCCAGTAAATACACTAACCAATTACTGCGAACCTCAATATGCGGGGTAATGGCCATCAAGTCCACCATCGCAGCACTTGCATGCCAGCGTTTTTGCACTTGTGTTTTTTTAGGATAGGGGTTCGGGTATAGCAAAAAGTGCTTATGGACCTGCCACTGATGGCGGCGCACTAAACGCCAAAAATCGTTAACATCCGCACGTATAACGCGATAATTATCTTGCCCAGCTGCATAGTGCCCGTGCTTATCCACACGCTGTGCGGATTTATCTAGGCCTATGACCCTATGTGTCGGGTACGCGTTCGCGATATTCGCAGTACTTTCTCCGACCCCACAACACGAATCTAAAATGATGTTGGAAAAGTCTCCATTTAGCCATTCACACACGTGGTTAAAAGCCGCTTGTGTATGCTCCCTGATAGGGCGCAAATTTTCTGACGTTTTGTACTTTTTCACCACATCATCAAGCTTCTCATGCACGCCTTGTTGATTAGTGGAGATAGCACGGGAGTTGCCAGTGGTCATTAACTACGGATCCCTTTTCCAGTTTTAAGTAAATAATAGGCAATGCCAAAAAGCACGACATTAAATATCACTAATAAACTCAGGGAAAAGGTGACTGGAACATCAGAAACACCCAAAAAGCCATATCTAAAGCCGTTTACCATATAAACAACAGGGTTGGCTTTACTCACCCATTGCCAAAATTCAGGCAATAAGGTTAGCGAGTAAAAGACGCCCCCTAAGTACGTTAATGGGGTTAATACAAACGTTGGTACCACGCTGATGTCATCGAAGGTTTTCGCAAACACCGCATTGATTAACCCTGCGGTGGCAAAAAGCGTTGCCGTTAATACTAGGGTAAGGGCGATGATGCCCAAGTGATGAATTTGCACATCAACAAAAAATAACGACACCAAAGTAACAATAATACCAATCAAAATGGCCCGGGCCACACCGCCGCCTACATACCCTAAAATAATCACCGAGGTGGGCACGGGGGAAACCAGTAACTCTTCAATGTTGCGCTGAAATTTCGCGCTAAAGAAAGAGGAAGATACGTTCGCATAGGAGTTGGTTATTACCGACATCATAATGAGGCCTGGAACAATAAACTCCATGTAAGTAAAGCCACCCATTTCACCAATGCGGTTACCGATTAAGTTGCCAAATATGACGAAATATAGGCTCATGGTAATGGCAGGTGGCACGAGGGTTTGTACCCAAATTCGTAAAAAACGTGTGCACTCTTTTATCCAAATAGTGGTCAGTGCCACGTAGTTTTGTTTAAACCAACTTACTTTTTTGTCTTGATTCATTAAGCTACTTTCTTGCTTCATTCTTTTACCCTGCCTGCTTCGCAGTTTCCACTAGGCGAACAAACAGCTCTTCTAGCCTGTTTGATTTATTACGCATACTCATCACTTGCACACCCTGTTCACTTAACTGAGTAAACACCGGGTTTAATCCCTCGGTTTTCTCAACATCAACTTCTAACGTGTGATCATCGATTAAGCGGTACTCAAACCCTGTTAAGTTGGGCGCTTGCGCCGTGGTTTTAATATCCAACACAAAAGTTTCAATACTCAGTTTGGAGAGTAATGATTTCATACTGGTATTTTCTAAAATAATCCCCTTGTTAATAATGGCGATATTGCGGCACAACATTTCAGCCTCTTCAAGGTAGTGAGTGGTTAAAATAATAGTGATGCCTTGGCGGTTAATCTCTTCTAAAAAGCCCCACATAGAGCGGCGAATTTCAATATCACCCCCCGCCGTAGGTTCGTCAAGAATCAGTAGTTTTGGCTCATGCATCAGGGCACGCGCTATCATTAATCTGCGTTTCATACCGCCAGAGAGCTCACGGGCACGGGCATCTCGCTTTTCCCACAAATCCAGCTGGGCTAAGTATTTTTGTGCTCGTTCTTTGGCCACGGAACGAGGCACACCATAGTATCCGGCTTGATTCAGCACAATCTGCATGACAGTTTCAAACTGATTAAAGTTGAATTCCTGTGGCACTAAGCCAATACAGGCTTTTGCTTGTTCCATTTGGCTATTCAAATCGAAACCAAATACAGACACCTTGCCATTGGTTTGATTAACCAACGAACTAATGATGCCAATGGTGGTGGACTTTCCCGCCCCATTCGGCCCCAGTAGTGCGAAGAAATCGCCTTGCTCAACCGTGAGATCTACGCCTTTTAACGCTTGCACGCCGCCTTTATAGGTCTTTGTTAACCCTTGAATATCTAACGCTTTCATGAAATGCCCGTGTGTTGAATGCTACTGTTTATTCACGTTGGTGAGAGGTGCCTGCCAAAAAAACATGTAGGGTATTAAATTGCTTCTCGCCCTAGTGTACCCTAATCCATTGATTAAGTTGATCTCACTCAGCAATTCCTTGACCCAACACATGTGAATAAGAGGGCAAACGCCTACCTTGTGCCGTTGTTGATTAATAATAGTGAAATTCCATATTTCAACCCTAAGCGCCACTGATTGGGCAACATGAATGACATAAAATAGAAAGCTGATAACGGCAATAAAAAAGCGATGTGCTTCGGTTGGGGACAAAACACAGCGCAAAGGGTAGGTGACCCAAGTTGGGGTGTGCATGAAGGCATACATGATTTCAAGCACCTGATAAGTAAAACATCACGATGAGGCATTGTTGGGGAACGAAAGGGGAAAAGTTCCGACGATTACGGGCAATTATGTCAGCATTGTGGCCAAGTTATGCTTTTTTTGCCGAACTCAGGCAATTGTGAAACTTGCACGGTATAGTACACACAATATCCATGTTCCTCTGTAAATGAAGAGTGATTTTTATGCCTAAAACCATTGCTTTGGTTGAAGATGATGCCGTGATTAGAGAAAACTATTTGGCGGTTTTACGCGCTCAGGGTTACCACGTAGATGCCTATGAAGATAGACCCAGCGCGTCACGCGCATTTAATGCAAACCTACCTGACCTTGCCATCATTGATATTGGCTTAAAAGAAGAGATGGAAGGCGGTTTTTTACTGTGCCAGCAACTACGCAACTTGTCGCCAACCTTACCGATAATCTTTTTCACTGCCCGTGACAACGATGTGGATACTATCAGCGGGCTTAGAATGGGCGCAGACGACTACCTCACCAAAGACATTAGTATGGCGCATTTGTTGGCCAGGATTGCGGCTTTGTTTCGCCGTATAGACTTGATGCGAGCGCCAAAGGCACAAAATGATGAAACTGTGATTGGAGAATTACGTGTTGATGCATCGAGAATGACAGTGAGCTGGAAGAATGAACCCGTGGCGCTAACTGTGACCGAATTTTGGATGCTACATGCTTTAATTAAACATCCCGGACACGTTAAAAGTCGCCAACAATTAATGGATGAGTCTCGTATGGTGGTTGACGATACCACCATTACCTCACACATAAAGCGGATGCGTAAAAAGTTTATTCAGCTTGATGCTCAATTTGATCATATCGATACCGTATACGGTATGGGTTATCGCTGGCAGCTATAGGGCATTCACCTAATGCGGTTTCGTTTTTCCATACGTCTACAGCTTCTGGTGCTGTCACTGTTTTTATTTGCTATTCCGTATTTAGGATACAAATACGTATGGGAATTAGAACAGTATTTGCGCATTGGCCAAGAACAAACCATGATTGGTACGGCAAGAGCCGTGGCCACTGCCCTACACGAACGCCCTGCGCTGTTTGACAGTCAATCTGCGTATCTCAAGAATGTACGCCCAGGCACAGATCTTTACGCACCGCCTATACAATACCCTATTCAGCTTGATGGCGAACTTAATGATTGGCAGCGAATTGATCACTTGGTGGCAAGTTATGGCAGCGATGAAGTCGTCGAAACCTACACAAAGACACTGGCTAACCCCAACCCCACTTTACGCTTCAAACACATGGTGGGACGTTACGGCCAGTTTTTGTATGCTATGTTTGACGTTACCGATGATGTGTTGCTTTGGCGTCAACCCAATAGCTTAAGCGTTGAAAGAGGCGATCATTTGCTGATTGGGTTAAAAACGCCACAAGGCGACCTCGCACGCTATGTTATCGCCCCTTTTGAGAGCGGATGGGTAAACGCGTATAAGTTGTCAGATAACCCCAACACCTATCGTGCGGTTAAGAATGCCCTACAGATACAAGGACGCTGGCAGCAAACCGCCACCGGCTACAATATAGAGCTTCGTTTTCCTTTATCGATGACAACAGATGCTTTGGGCTTCGCCATTGTAGATGTTGATGATGATAGGACTAGAGAGAAACGACACGCCATTGGCACTGCTAACCCCAATCATATTGAGGAGCTAGGCACCGTAGTTACGCCGTCACCGGAAATTGAACGAATTTTGGCGGGATTGAAATACGCAGACTCACGGGTTTGGGTGATAGATAAACACAAACGTGTGCTTGCTCGGGCCGGCGATATTCAAACCGCCCCAGGTATTGCAATAAAAGATGCCAGGCGCGAATCGCAAGGTGTGTGGGGATGGATAGAATCCCGTTGGCTACTGCCCCTTTATTACCATATTCTCACAAAACCACCGGCAGATTTCGTAGACGAACTAGAAGACGCCTATGCCCTTGCCGGTCAAGATCTCGGCAAGGCCCTTGCTGGTCAACCCGATTCTTTATGGCGTCTTAGTCCAGACAATAAAGCGGTGATTTTATCCGCCTCTTACCCTATTTTTATTGAAGGTAACGTGATGGGCGCGGTAGTGGTAGAGCAAACCACAAATGGTATTCGTTCTTTGCGTAACCGCGCCTTAGAGCAACTTTTCCACGTAATACTGGCAGTCATGCTACTTGGTACAGTAGGTTTACTATTATTTGCAAACCGCATCTCTGGCCGCATTCGCCATTTACGGGACAGCACCGAGCGTATCATCGACAACAACGGAAAAATTGTGGGCACCTTACCTGTGAGTAAAAATCAGGATGAAATTGGTGATTTATCTCGTGCGTTTTCAGATGTGCTTCAACGTTTGCAGCAATATAACTCGTACCTGGAAAATATGGCGGCGCGATTGTCTCATGAGCTGCGAACGCCCATTGCCATCGTTAAATCTTCGCTAGACACCTTTTCGCAAATCGATGATGAGTCTCAAAAAGATATTTTTATACAGCGAGCGCAAAGTGGAATTCATCGACTCAGTACCATTTTAAATAGCATGAGCGAAGCCACAAGATTAGAGCAAGCCCTTGTGGATGAAGAACGCGTAACCTTTCAACTCGCTAACGTAGTTGAAGGATGTGTTGGCGGGTACGTGCATGCCTACACGCAACGTAAATTCAGCTTTGCTTGTCATACCGACAACAGTAAATTGCATGGCTCACCAGACTTAATCGCACAAATGTTGGATAAAGTGGTAGCAAATGCCGTTGACTTCAGCCAAAACAATGATGAAATAAGCCTCTCCATTTCGCAAAAAGATAAACAAATTCAGCTTATTATCTACAACCCTGGTCCATTACTGCCCGATGGTATGAAGTCGCAACTCGTCAATTCTATGGTCTCCGTGCGTGCCGATGCCACACGCCATGAAAAGAGTGATACCCCCCACTTAGGCCTAGGTTTGTTTATTGCCGACCTTATTGCTAACTTTCACCGCGGCACCCTTAATATTAGCAACGCCCCTGATTTTAGTGGCGTAGAAGTGATTTTTACCTTCCCCACCTTAAAGTAACACTTAAAACTTTTTTAAAATAACATCAATATGATAATTATTATCATTTGTATTTACAAATATTTTGACTTTCTTTACACTTCTGATCACACACATACAGATACTTCAAAGAAGACACTAGGAAACACAATGAAAAATAAAAGCTTATCGATGGGTGCATCTACCATTGCTGCGGCCTTAGCATTTGGACACAGTGCCGCATTTGCGCAAGATACCGATGTTGATTGTAAAGACTTAACGGCTGCAGAGTGCGCAAAACAAAGCGACGAGGCCATTGAGCTCATTCGAATTCATGGCGTTCAGCAGTCGATATACCGTTATAGCAAGTCTGGCGATCCTCGCCGTGTCGCGGATTTAGTTGATACACCACAAACCATTAGCGTTCTTACTCAAGACCAAATTCAAGAGAGCGGAAAAACCGACCTTAAAGATATTCTTTCAGCGCAGGCCGGTGTAACGCTGGGTACTGGTGAGAATGGTAATGCTTTTGGTGATCGCTATATTATTCGAGGCCACGAAGCCCGCAGCGATGTTTTTGTTGATGGACTGCGTGACCCAGGCATGACCACGCGTGAAAGCTTTGCTACCGAACGTGTTGAAATTACGAAAGGCCCAAGCTCTACATTTGCCGGTCGTGGTTCATCAGGCGGTGCGGTTAACTCTATTACTAAAAAGGCGTCAACCAGCTACAACTTTGGCCGTGTAGATGCAGCCATCGGTACCGATGAACATACTCGTTTTACTCTCGATTTAAATAAGACACTTACCGAAAACAGCGCCGTTCGTTTAAACGCCCTGACGTCGTCAGAAGACAAGCCAGGTCGCGAAGGTATTGAACGGGATCGTAATGGCCTTCAGCTTTCTTATGTAAACCAACCTACCGATCGCTTGTCGTTTACTGGTGATATTTACTATCTTGATGCGGAAGATAAGCCTGACCTTGGCAGCTACTTCGACCGCGATGCCGGCTATCCTCTTGAAGATATTCCAGTATACGCACAAGATGAAGACTTCATGAACTCAGAAGTGACGACCTTTACACTGCGTACCGAGTATGAAATTAGTGACAACGTGCGTTTTTATAACGCGACCCGCGTCGGTAAAACAGAAAATGAATATGTCACTACCGGTATGCGAGGAACAAACCGAGACGCAACCGACCCTGATGCCCCTGGTGCCTACACGCTCTCGCTAAGCAATCACCAAGGCTGGCAAGATGTTGACTATGTCACTACTCAGTTTAACCTATTCTGGGACACGCAATTTGCCGGATTCGAGCATAAATTTGTGTTCGGTTTTGAGTACACCGACGAGTCAGTGGACAACGGTGTATTCAGTGTAGAATACGGAAATGAGTCAAACTGCTTAACCGGTGGTCGTCGTGGTGTATCTGAAAGCTACTGCCTGCTCGATGGTGATGGCAACATGGTAGACAACATCAACAGCCTAATGGGTAAACAAATCACCCGTGGTGATGCTGACGCACTTTACGATATTGAAACCTACTCATTGTACGCAATGGATACCTTCGAGCTAACTGAAGCCCTTGATGTATTTTTCGGCTTACGTATAGATAGCTACGACTATAGCAACCAAACATCTTCTGAACTCTATGAATTCTCTGATGAACTTTATAACGGCCACGCCGGCCTTGTTTATGAAGTATCAGAGCACGGTAATATTTATGCCTCTTACAGTACAGCCACTAACATTAATGGCGGCGAGTCTGACCTAGGTGCTAACTGTGGCTATGGCGGCCTTTGCGGTACACCTGAGCAAGCGGCGCAAGCCGATCCTGAACAAGTAGAAAATATTGAACTTGGTACTAAATGGCTATTGTTTGATGAGAAACTCAGCGCTAATGCCGCTATTTTCCGCATCACCAAAAGCGATGTACACGAAAGCGTAGGCGATGCATATTCTACGCTAGGCACACTAAACACCGGTGAGAACCGCGTTGAAGGTGTAGAATTTGGTGTGAGTGGTGACGTGACTGAGAAGTTTAGCATTCAAGCGTCTGCGGCCGTTATGGACTCAGAAGTACTAGACTCTTATTCTGACGATAACATTGGCCTTGCACTGAGTAACTTTGCTGATAAGAGCTTCTACCTACAAATGCGTTATCAACCCAACGAGAAGTTCGCGTTCGGTGGTGATTACAGCTATCAATCTGAAATGTATGGTGGCCAACCCGATACGGCGGCGGGGTACGATGCTGATGCGGGTGAATACAGTATTCGCGTACCTGACTATCAAGTTATCAACCTCTTTGCTAACTACTATCACTCAGAATCATTGACATTCCGTGTTAATATCGGCAATGCCCTTGATGAAGAGTACTGGACAGCGGCATACCGTTCTGGCGCCTACATGTACATAGGTGATGGCCGTAATATTACCGGCACCGTGAACTACGAGTTCTAATTAGCCACGACAAAGAGATACGTTGAACCATGATCGTTATTGATAACCTGCTAAGTGCTAACGAAGTTGAACAATTTGTTGAAGCACTAGCGCTTGTGCCCTTTAATGATGGTAAAGAAACCGCCATGGGCATGGCCGCTGGGGTTAAAAATAACGGTCAGGCAGACGCACAAAATAAGCAAGTTCAGCAACTGGCTAATCATTTGCTATCGACATTGGGAAGCCACCCTAAGGTGGTTTCTGCTGCGCTTCCTCAACGTATCTTCCCGCCTTGCTTTAATCGCTACAGCGAATCACAAACCTATGGTTATCATGTTGATGCGGCCATTATGCGCATCCCCAATACGGCGGACGTATTAAGAAGTGATATGTCGATGACGGTGTTCTTATCTGACCCTGATAGCTATGAAGGAGGAGAACTCGTTATTCAAACAGGCTTTGGCGAGCAGAGTATCAAGTGTGCCGCTGGCAGTGCTATTTTATACCCATCTTCAAGTTTACATAAAGTGACCCCCGTTACCAAAGGTGAACGAATGGCGGCCATCACGTGGATGCAAAGCATGGTCAGTGATCAGCACATTCGCGAGACGCTTTATCAATTGGATCAAAGCATTCAGTCACTTATTGCTAATGAGTCGGCCACGCGAGAAGAACTTGACCAATTGCATCATGTTTATCACAACCTGATTCGCAAATTTACCCAATTGTAAAAACCTACCAACTGGCAATGAAAGTAAAACCTGACTTGTCGGGTCTCTATATCGGGTATAGGCTATATATCACTCACCATTTGAGAAACCTGCATGAGAACAACACCTGTCCAGTTCATTTATTTGCTACTTTTCACCTTCTCGTGTTTATTTGTTAATGCGCAAGAATCGGTATCGGTGCAGGTTAATCTAAATGATGCCGAAAGCCATGCCGTGGAAAATGCCGTTATTATTTTTACGCCAACCTTTTCTGCCCCTGCAGTCTCAGAGCAGAACCAAACACCGGCAATCATGAATCAAATTGATAAACAATTTGCACCTCATGTTTTAGTAGTTCAAGCCGGCAGGTTTATTGCCTTTCCAAATGCCGACAACCTCTTTCATCACGTCTATTCTTTCTCGCCCGCAAAGCAATTTGAATTAAAGCTGTATAAGGAATTTACTGCTGAACCTTTGCGCTTCGACGAGCCGGGAATAGTGGACATAGGCTGTAACATTCACGATTGGATGTTAGGCTATATTGTGGTTACAGAGTCGCCCTATTTTATTAAGACAGACACCCATGGCAAAGCACAGATTGACCTACCAGCGGGTGAGTACGCGTTATCATTCTGGCACCCCCGCGCTAAGGATGCGACACCATTTAGCCAGAACACCATGGTATTTGACACCTCAAAGACGCTGTCTTTGCAACTCGATACAGTGATTGAAAACGACCTGGGGTTTGATGATGGGTTTGGCGAATACTAGCCGTACGCCTTTAACTAGCGCAGCCGTTTTCCTACTGACGCTTTTAGTCAGTGGTCAACTTTATGCAGACACCACCTTACTATTGCGTGGTGAATTGGTTAGCCAAGATGCAGACACCAGTTTTCAACAGCAAGGCATTAGTCATCAACGCTTCGACGATAATGAATTACAGCTGTCGCAAGCCATTTTAAGTACCCGCTTACAGCTAAACAGTGATTGGAAACTTCATGGTGTCTTCAACGTTTACAGTGATGGCGAGAAAACAGTGGGGGTCTCGCAGTTATTCGCCCAGTATCGTCCGTTGGTACGCCACACCATTAAACCCGAAGTCAAAGTCGGTGCTTTTTACCCCGCGCTTTCTGTCGAAAATACGGATATGGCTTGGCTATCTCCTCACTTTCTCTCGAACTCAGCCATTAATAGTTGGATTGGCGAGGAGCTTCGCATTGGAGGGGTAGAAGCCAGTTTACGGCAAAACGGCCGTCAGGTAAGACGTTCATGGTCGTGGAAAGCCTTAGCTGGCCTGTTTAAAGGCAATGACACCACAGGCACCTTATTATCTTGGCGTGGCTTCGCGTTACACGATCGCCAATCATTGTTTGACGATAGGGTTAATTTCTACCCGTTGCCTTGGATAGTGAATGATGATGAGTTAAATGCCCCTGCTTGGACAGAGCCCTTTAGAGAAATAGATAACCGAATAGGGTTTTACTTAGGCGGTCACCTCGCTTACCAGCGGCAATCGGAGCTACGTTATTATTACTACGACAATAGAGCAAATCCGATAAAAGTAGACCCAGATAGGCTTTATGCATGGCGAACTAAATTTCACTCTTTGTCTGTTCGACACCGCCTATCCTCTAAGCTAACTTTATTCAGCCAAGCGCTAGCGGGAAGCACATTAATGGGGGAAGATATTGTCAGCAACCACTTCTATAGTGCGTATGTTGCTGCTAGCTATCAACTTGACAACGCGGTGCTGTCTACTCGCTTAGACTGGTATCATGTGATTGATGATGACTCTACATGGCGGGATCCCAACCGAAGCATCGGCCAAGCCATGACGTTAAATTACTCCCGCCCCCTTTCCGAGTTGTTAACCCTGTCAGCGGAATGGCAACTGAATAAGGGTCAGCAGGCAAACCGCGTTGAAGCCCAGTACAGTGAATCTTTCAGTGAACATAGTGCCAAGCTAGCGATAACCCTTCGTTATTAACACCGAAGCGGCTACTGATCTTTACCATTTTTGTCTAACGCTGCATCGGGTACGTTTTTCACTAACATTCGCTCTTTACGCTTTATCATCATTTTAGCCAAGCGGCGCATGCTTACCGTGGTGTCTTTTTCATCGACAATATCTACACCGAGTAATCGCTCTAACAAATCTTCCAAGGTAAGCACCCCTTCTAAGCCGCCGTATTCATCCACCACCAGCAACATATGAACGTGCTTATTAATGAAGTGTTCGAAGGTTACCGACAACGGCATAGTATTGAGCACGGTAACCATATCTTTAGCGTACTCAGACAAAGGCTTATCAGTATTTCCCCTTGCTTGCGCCACCAATAAATCGGAACGCATAACAAAACCGGTTATATTTTCCGAGTCCTTTTCTTCGTAGACTGGAATTCTGGAATATTCAATATTGGCGTATTTGTGGAAAAACGCCTCTACTGTGGTTTGCTCAGACACCGAAAACAACACGGTTCTGTGAGTAATCGCATCTTTGACTTTGAGTTCATGTAGGCTGAGCAGGCTCTTTAATACTGTGGCTTCGTGATTGGCCAACTGGCCTTCTTCACCCGATAACTCCGCCATGGCATGTAATTCACTTCGGCTTAACCCTCTTAGCGGACTGTCTTCTTTAAAGCCTCGGGTTAGTAGCGCAGACATTTTCACAAACGGCAATAAGATGAGCGATAAATACTTCAAAAAATACGCAGTGGCGGGGGCAAGGCCGCGCCAATAGGTGGCGCCTAATGTTTTAGGAATAATTTCTGAAAATACTAAGATAAGCAAAGTCAGTACGGCCGATATAACGCCTAAGTAGGCCTCACCAAATACCGCAGCGGCTTGCGCGCCTGCGCCTGCTGCTCCCATTGTATGAGCGATAGTATTTAAAGTCAGTATGGCCGATAGAGGGGTATTGATATTGTCTGTTTGCTTTCGTAGTAGCGCCCCGCTAGGACGCCCTTCTTTCTCTAATACAGAGATGTAAGCAGAGGACACACTAAGTATGACAGCTTCAGCAATGGAACATAAAAAAGAAAAGCCCAGTGCAATAACGACATAAAAAATTAATAACAGCATGTGTCCTTTCCGTGAAAACGGATCCTAAACTCAAACCCCTATTATGCTGTCATAGACGCCACTTACAAGAGCAGTTCCTAATTTTTCTTTTGCTGCTTCCGTTGATGTGGATTTACGCCCCCGCCTTTGGCGCCGTCTTACCCACAACAATGGCTACTTTCGTGCTTTACTCTATTCAACGCTGACATCTTTTTAATGTATAGGCGCACTATCAACCCAGCTAAAACCACCGCGCAAAGTGCGTAAATGGCTTGAACATCGGCACCATGCTGATGCAATGCCCCTTCAGCTTTAATGAGGCCTTGTAGTGAAAATGCGGACACCGCCCAGTTAACTAAATAGCCAAATGCGATACTGGCAGACACCACACTAAAAAGGTACGTCACTAGGGTTTTGCTGCCCATTTCTTGCTTTATCATACCCATAGTAGAAACGTTCGTGGCTGGCCCCGCCATTAAAAATACCAACACAGCACCGGGAGATAATCCGGCGGCTAAAAATCCCACCGCGAGTGGGGTAGAAGCCGTTGCGCAAATATACATAGGAATACCAATCACTGCCATAACCAACATCGCGATAACACCGTCGCCCCATTGGGTGAGAAAATCGGTGGGCACCCAGGTTTTGATGGCGGCAGCTAAGGCTAAACCAATGAGCAGCCACTTAACGATATCATCTAATAATTTTCCACTGGCATAACTCACCACTTGGCCTAATTTTGCCACACCAGTAGAAAAAACACCGGCGTGAGCAGGGGCGTCTGCTTTGGCTTCACCAGAACAACAGGTGTCTTCTTTAACCGGCGAGGCGTTCACAGTTGTACTGTCACAGCAGCTATGTTGATTAGTCTCGACTTTAATAACCTCTGCTTTTGAACTGCAGCATGTACTTTGCGAGGTAGAAGAACGATGCCCGTGACCGTCATCATGAGTAGACACCTTAGCTACAGGCGCGTGATTAAATAAGCGCACCATGAGACCCGCATAGATAGCACTCACAATAGCGGCAATGGGCCTGACAATGGCATACAACGGGCCTAACAATGCATATGAAACAGAAACACTGTCTACCCCAGTTTCGGGAGTAGAAACTAAAAAGGAAATAGTCGAAGGCGTAGAAGCGCCACTTCGGCGTAAACCGAGTGCAGCAGGAATGACGCCACAGGAACACAAAGGCAAAGGCGCGCCTATAACGGCTGCTTTCGTAATAGCACCCACAGAGTTATTCCCCATGTGGCGCTCTAAAAATGTCACGGGTACTAATTCATGCATGATGCCCGCAACCAATAAGCCCAATAGTAGCCAAGGCGCAGACTCTAAGAACAGTGCAACGAAGTTTTGACCCAGCATTAAAATATCGGACATGTACCCTCTCTGCCGTGTTAGGGGTTAGCTGATCCGTGTTGACACTTAGGTATCTCCAGAGCCATTTAGCCTCATTGTGCACCAATGCCCTTGATAACCCGCGTGACTAAGCACCCAAAGAATTCTATTTCATAGTAACAGAAGTCTCTCACCACAGAAAATGTCGAAAAACGATTAGTTTAATTTGTTTAGCGCAAACAAAATAAGGCCAGCATGTTAGGCTGGCCTTATTTCATGATTGACGCGTTATCGACAATAACGATACTACAAGGTGCCTTTTAACCTTCAGACTCTAGGCTTTCGCGCTTTTCATCCTTTTTCAGTTTGGACACCACGGAGAACGCTTCAAGCATAACCAGCACAGAGACCACCAACACGACTGCATCAAGGAACACCAATAGGTAGTTTTCAGCCAGATAGTATTCTTTTAGCTTAATTAGCCCGGCGAAAAACGCCATTACGAGTACAAACACCATAGGGATGAGGGTGTATTTGGCGGGGCGTCCTAGCTTTATCAACATCACAGAGATAACCAACAAGGTGAGGCTGGCAAGTATCTGGTTGGTTGAACCAAACAGTGGCCAAATGATCATACCGCCACTTCCAGACGCGCCGCCTGCGCCAAAGGCTAATAGTAGGCAACATCCCACGGCAAGCAAGGTAGCAACCACACCGTTTTTCAATAGGTTAATGGCGTAAATATCCCCCCATTCTTGAATAATGTAACGCTGAAGGCGTACACCAGAGTCCATGGTGGTACCGGCAAACAACACCACCATGACAGCCAGAATAGTGGATGAGAAATCTACAGGTAGCCCCCACCCTTGTTGAATGAGATTTGCGCCGCCGGTAATAAAGGCCCCTACGCTGCCCGCTCCAAGATGACTATAGACTTCATGCCACTCTTCCGGCGATGCTGCAAACGCTACACCACTGACGGCCACAATGGTAATGAGTGCCAGAGAGCCTTCCCCAATAGCGCCTAAGTAGCCTACAAAACGCGCATCGGTTTCTTTATCTAGCTGTTTAGAGCTTGTACCTGAAGCCACAATACCGTGGAAACCGGATACAGCGCCACACGCAATCGTCACGAACAGCAAAGGAATCAGGCTAGGCGAATCAATGGCGGTTTGGGTATTAAACGCTGGTGCGGTAATGTCTGGTAGTGAAAAGAAAACCGCGCCATACAGTAAGAACAGCCCCACTAATAACTGCATACCATTAATGAAGTCACTGGGTTGCAATAACATCCATACCGGAAGTAAGGACGCAATGGCTGCGTAAACAAACAAGATAATGATCCAGTTTGCTTTGTCTGCTAAACCGAACATGGTTTCCGGCAAACTAATCGGAATATAACTGCCAAAATAAACAGATGCATACAGTACAGCAATACCGACTAAGCAAAGCGGCACCAATGCAAAATTACGTTTTAACAATTGCCCAATAACTAAGGCAACGGCTATGGCCATCCATGCAGGAAATACAGCATTGGGCTGTGAAACGAAGGAATTGGCGATCACCACACCAAATACCGCATTCACCATAAGCAATACCAGGAAGATGACAATCATAAACAACGAGCGTGAGCGCTTACCTATCACACTTTCAGATAACGCCCCCATTGATTTGCCTTTATGGCGTGAACTGGCCCACAAGGCGCCCATATCGTGCACCCCGGCAAACAATATTGTACCAAACACAACCCATAACACCGCGGGAACCCAGCCCCAATACACCGCAATAGCGGGTCCAACAATGGGGGCAGCACCGGCTACCGAGGTGAAATGGTGCCCCCACAATACCACTTTGTTAGTAGGAACAAAGTCCACACCGTCTTGTTCGGTGTGTGCGGGGGTAACGAAACTATCATCCAATTTAAATATGCGGCTTGCGATAAATTTTGAATACACAAACCAACCAAACATCATTCCGATGATGCCCAGTATAACGATGGCAATAGACTGCATGTTATTATCCTACTGTCGCATTAGTACACGCCGTAAGGGCGCTACGGTAACTAAAAGTGGGTAAAAGCATTACCCAATACGTAATTAGAACATTAATGTGGCGTTAACAAACGGGATGTTAGACTAAAGTCTCATTAACGAGAAGTTTTTTGCTACTCGTCGTACCATTTTTACGACAATTTTCATGTTTTTCCAGCAAATTTCTTAAAATTCCGCCATTTATCCCCGTGCCACTTCAAATAATACTTATTCTCGTTTATAACTATAGCCCCTAATCATCATACAAACTTGAAAACATCTATGGCTTCACCAAAATTACACATGGCATTTCGTAAATATCACCGCTGGCTGGGATTTTTCCTTGCTGGGATAATGGCTGTGTATGCCATTAGTGGGATTTTATTGATTTTCCGTCCCACCGACTTCTTAAAGTTTGAGCAAACTGAGATAAGACAATTAGACAGCGGGCTTACTGCCAAACAACTTCCTAATGTGCTTAAAATAAAGGGAAGTCGCGTTGTGGATGAAACCGATACCCACATCACCTTAAACGTGGGTGAGTATAGTAAAGCATCGGGTGAAGCTACTATTACCCGCAAGAACTACCCGTTGGTGCTTAATAAAATGGTTAAGCTACACAAAGCCACCAACAATAGCCCACTATTTTGGCTGAATATTTTCTTTGGTATTAGCTTACTATTTTTCGTTATTTCTGCATTTTTGATGTTTATTCCCAAACTGCCCATGTATAAAAATGGATTGAAAATAGCGGGAATAGGTGCGGTGGTTACTGTACTCGTTGTCGTATTCGGCTCTTAAGCTCGCAACACCTAAAGCACCCACAGGGGCATGCTGCACAAAAGGAATACTTCACTGCAGCACGCCCAACTACCGTCAACCGTCTAATTCGTAAAGCCCACCAAAAAACGTTTCAGCTGTCGATATACAGACTGAGATTCAGGGGTTTGATGCGACACCAAATAGTCGGCATGGGACAGACCTTCATAAACGTCTAGTACGGTAGTGACACCCGCATCACGCATTTTACGGTTTACCCTTACCGTATCGCTTAAAAACATATCCCGCGTCCCTGTAACTAAAAAGGTAGGCGGAAAATCGGTAAAGTCACCATAGATGGGCGACAATTTCGGATGGGTGAGAGGGGTATTACCCGCATATAAGCGCGCCGATGCGCCGAGTGTTCCATCGTAGGTAATCAGAATCCTATCGATGCCTTCATTGGTATACAGAGAGTCACCCGTTTTCGTTAAATCAGCCCAAGGCGTACCTGCATAAATGGCCCTTGGCGTTGCCACACCATTTTCAATTAGCCCTTGAACAAACGCGAGCAGTAAGCCCCCGCCTGCTGAAGTGCCCCCCATAAAAATATGATTAGCATCGTATTGCTGAGATAAAACACGATAAACATGTTTAACATCATCAAGCGCTGCAGGAAACGGGTAGGCAGGTGGCATTCTATAGTCGACACTGTACACCACGATCCCCAACCTGTGGGCAATCAAAATCCCCTCTTCAATAGAAGGCAAGCCGGCGAATAACACATAAGCCCCACCGTGAATATCAATATACACATGGTCTTTGAATTCGGGAGACAGAGACTTCGGCGTTATCTTACGAACCGTTACACCCTTTATATCGAGCATCTCAACCGTCACCCCATAATGCTTACGCATGTTTTTAATTTTGGTTTTTTGCATTTTGTTTGTGGCTTGCACATAGTCACGCCACTGCGCGGCTGTCGTAGGAACAAATGACCTGGCTTCCTCCACTGAAGGCGTAGGATATTGCGCAAGCGCCGCTTTAAACTCAGCACTAATAGACTGAGGTATGGGCACCTCTTTAGCCTGTTCCCCCGCCACCGCTTTATTAACACCTTGAACCATTAAAATCACCAAACTACAAAAAACAAGAAGACCATAGCGATGCATAGTATAAACACCATCGAAGTAAACCTGCGACTACCATAGCAAACCTCCACGAAAAACACGCTGTTATAAAGGCAATCACGTACTAATAGGATCACTCTGCATCCCCTCCCCCAGACTTTCTACTATGCCGTGCAAAGGAAGTGAGTGTTGTGCCCTCTGAAACCCTACACCGCAGGGACGCGGTGTCGGAGCTCTTACTTAAAAGCTGGGATGGGTTTACGGCGTGCTCCCCTCTCCCATAATGTTTCGTTTTACGCAGAGTAAAGGGAGTGAGTGCTGTGCCCTCTGAAACCCTACACCGCAGGGATGCGGTGTCGGAGCCGCCATGGATGACTTTACGGCGTGTTTCTTCCTTCTCCGTACAGGCTCAATAAATGCAAAAGGGGGCGCTTGTTCACTCTAGAACTCTCAGCTGCATGGAAGCAGCTGCGAAGCCCCCATGGATGGGTTCACGGCGTGTTCTAGAGTGAACAAGCGCCCTCTGGTGTGCAGGCATAAAAAAAGCGCACCTGAGTGCGCTTTTTGGCTTGTGTTACTAAGTCTAGATTAGTCTAGGATCTTAGATACAACACCAGCACCTACTGTACGACCACCTTCACGGATTGCGAAACGAAGACCTTCTTCCATCGCAATC
>MDTG01301177.1_pt1 | contig 22385 bp, 18 predicted proteins | sample 811421 | NCBI WGS metagenome assembly MDTG01 (sample SAMN05326645, study PRJNA326480) | marine metagenome | isolation source: seawater | place: Pacific Ocean: South East | collected 2011
ATTGGTTCAACTCTGTTTATTGTGGAATGGTGGCGAAGCATTTGGCTAAGGCCAGCAATATGCGCGGCAGTGAGCGTTTCTTCGTTATGGGTATATTGCAAAACCTCAGTGAGTTGGTCATTGCTAAACGCTCGCCAGAGCTTTACAAAAGCTACCTTGAGCAAGATAGCGATATGCTGCTCGGGGCAAGACAAATTCAACATTTTGGTTTTACCTTTTCAAACTGTAGCGGTACCATATTAGAAAATTGGAAGCTTCCTCTTGTGCTCTATTATCCGGTTATGCACGCTAATGATATGTCTAGACAGGCTACAGATAGCGATATTGCGCTACTAGCATTAGCATCAAGGGTTACAGCCATGCAGCAAAATAAAAAAACTGACGCTGACATTGAACTTTTTTTAGAAGACATAGCCAATAATAGTGGTGTGAATATAGATGACGTGGCAAATGCCATAGAGTTCGCCGATAGAGAAACAGCAAAGATTTCCATGCTTATCCATTGATTTACTGGCAATGAAGTAAAACAGAGATAAGCAGCCTTGAGCTTCATAAAGCCAAGGCAGCTTGATGGTTGTTGAATGTAAGTTCACAAGCCGCTTTACAAGTGTTCAATCGTAAAACTAAGCGGTAAAAAAACACATAGCTAACGTAATACCCATGGAAGGGCATAATAGGGTGTTAAATGGCTATGCCATAACAACACCAAACCAATAAAAATTTATTAAAAATTATGCTTAATCTAACAAAACTATTCTGTTCAGTATGCTGTCTTCTTGGCATAAGTACTGCCGCCTTCGCAGCAGATCGCGATTTAATTCAAACGCTTTATCACGCCGATTTTACGCCAGACACCGACGACGAAGTGCCTAGGTTCTCGTTGAATGGTGAGTTAGGCATACTCTCAAACACGGGTAATACGTCAGCAGCGAGTATCAAAGCAGGTATCACCGCCGATCATGAAACTGAAAATTGGAGCAGTCTGTACTTTGCAGAAATGCTTTATCAAGAAAGTAACACCGATGGCACGGGTCGCGATGTGTCGGCCAAACGTTTCTATGGCAGTGCTCAGTTCGATTACAAATTAAACCAGCCTGGTCGACGCTTGTTCATGTACGGCGATTATGAAGATGATGCCTTTAGCGGCTATGATCATCGAGCTTCACTGGCAGCCGGTTGGTCGCAGCGAGTATGGCGAGATGAAGTTAGCGAGTTCCGTTACAGTGTTGGGCCGGGTTATGCTTTTGTTGAGCTAGAAGAACCCCTTGAAGAAGATATTAACAATGGGGTAATTGTACGGGCATCAGCTGAATACAAATATCATTGGGCCTCAGGTGCTAATCTTCGACAGTTTGTCAGCACGGAAGCGGGCGATGAAAATACTAAATCTCGTTCTGAGACGTCTTTGTCGGCTAATGTTTTCGGCTCTTTAGCCATGAAGCTATCGTTTATTTTGAATCACGAAACCGACACTACCGAAGATGTAGATGGGTTAAGTACCGAGACCTCGGTAGCCCTGGTTTATCAATTCTTCTAACAATTACGCTTAAAGCTTATCAATAAGTGTAAATTTTACGTCTTATAGTCTAGTTTTTGTTCGACCCTCATTGACTCGCACTATTAGGTAGGTACTATTGGCGCAGATTTTTCAGGCTATGCTGGCTAGCGCTTACGCTAGGTTTTCACAGCATGGCAAAGGATAAAACACTACTAGGATTGCTAATGAAAAAACAGCTTCTCGCATCACTTTTGGCCTTGTCTTTCTCTTCTGTTACTTTTGCTCAAGACGACGTTAAACCTTTCACGATGGAAGGTGAGTTAGGTATTATCGCAACAACAGGTAACACTGAAACGTCATCAATCAGTGCCGGTATTACTGCTCACCAAGAATTAGAGCAGTGGAGCAACGACTACACGCTTGAAGGTCTTTACAAAAAAGAAACTGTTGATAACGACGATGGTACCGAAGAAGAGTACACATCTGCGCAAAAGTTTTACGGTTCTGCACAGGGTAACTACAAGCTAGATAATCCTGATTACCGTTTATTTGGTTTCGCATCGTATGAAGATGACCGCTTAAGCAACTTCGACTATCAATCAACACTTGCTGTGGGTTGGAACCAAAAAGTACTTGAAAATAAACGTCACATTTTAGAGTACTCAATCGGTCCTGGTTACTCGTTTGCTGAAACGCAAGAAGGCGAAGAGCAGAACAGCATGATTGTTCGTGCTTCAAGTGCATACTCTTGGAAAATTTCAGATACGGCTAAATTCACGCAAACAGTAAGTACGGAAGTGGGTTCTGACAACACGAAATCTCGTGCTGAATCGGCGCTTACAGCGACTATTAGTGGCAACCTTTCTATGAAATTGTCATTCAAGGTAGACCACAACTCTAACGTGTCTGACGACGTAGAAAAGCTAGATACTGAAACTGCAGTAACGCTAGTTTACAACTTCTTCTAAAATCGTATTAACGATTGTAGAAACAAAAAACGCTGCCCATTGGCAGCGTTTTTTTATGTCTTTAAAAGTGTATGACGATAATTAACTACCGTCATACAGAGCATTAGTGAAGAATACGGGTCTTAATCGTACCGTCAATCTGCTGTAGTTGCGCAAGCGCGTCATAGGCTCTGTCTTGCTGAACATCTACCACTACGTAACCAATTTCAGCGTTAGTTTGAAGGTACTGGGCTTCAATGTTAATGCCTTTCTCTGCAAACGCTTGGTTAATTTGAGTAAGAATACCCGGCTGGTTTTTGTGCACGTGAAGTAGGCGAGAACGGCTAATGTGCTCTGGCAATGATACTTCAGGGAAGTTAACCGCTGATAAGGTAGAACCATTATCGCTGTACTTCGCCAATTTACCGGCCACTTCAATACCAATGTTTTCTTGCGCTTCTTGGGTACTACCACCTACATGCGGCGTAAGAATAACGTTATCGAACTTACGTAAAGGCGATTGGAATTCCTCGTTGTTCGATTTAGGCTCAACAGGGAATACGTCGATAGCTGCACCATTTAACTGGCCGCTTTCAAGCGCATCGGCTAGCGCTTCAATATCTACAACCGTACCGCGAGACGCATTAATAAAAATGCTGCCTTTCTTCATTTGCGCAAATTGCTCAGCTGCAAACATGTTTTGCGTTTGCTGAGTTTCAGGCACGTGAAGCGATACCACATCAGAGGTGTTTAATAGCTTCTCTAACGACTTTATCTGCGTAGAGTTACCTAATACCAACTTATCTTCAATATCGAAAAACTGTACACGCATACCAAGGTGTTCAGCAAGAATACTTAGCTGGGTACCAATGTGTCCATAACCAATAATACCCAGTGTTTTACCACGGGCTTCGTATGAACCATTTGCTGTTTTTTCCCACTCACCGCGGTGCGCTTTGGCACTTTTGCTAGGCACTTGGCGAAGCAAAAGAATAAGCTGACCAAGTACAAGTTCTGCCACTGAACGGGTATTAGAAAACGGTGCGTTAAAAACCGGAATACCACGGCGCTGCGTTGCTTCTAAATTAACTTGGTTAGTACCAATACAGAAACAACCAATAGCTACCAATTTCTGAGCAGCATCGACTACCTTCTCAGTAATTTGAGTACGTGAACGAAGGCCAATAAAGTGCGCATCTTTCACTTTCTCAACAAGCTCTTCTTCAGGAAGGGACGTTTTGAGATACTCAATATTGGTGTATCCATTATTCTTAAAGGTTTCTAATGCACTTTGGTGTACACCCTCTAACAACAATATCCGGATCTTATCCTTCTCTAGTGAAACTTTGCTCATGGATTTGCTATCTCTCGCTGTAGTAGAACTTAATAAGTACGCTGTTTTGGCGGCAGCTAGGAGGGAGTAAGGCCTACACAAACACGCGGTAAACCCATCCATGGGCGCTCCGCCACCGCATCCATGCGGTGGAGGGTTTGTTCCGGCCTTACTCCCTCCCATCTGCCACGCTATATACATTCTTTGACGTGGGCAGCTTCATCGAATCGGCGAGTTATATCTGCGAAAAACGACGAAGGTACATCCGACTAGCATAACAGCCTCACACTCTCGAAAGGCCATCTAGACGTCTAAACGGAAATCTAACAGAAATCAGTTTAACTTGAAAGCTATTATTTATAGGTTTCAACACCGGTGTCTGTGGCCGACAGTACGATGTCTGCGCCACGCAGGGCGAATATGCCGTTGGTGACCACACCAGGGATATTATTAATCGACTGCTCAAGCTCTCTTGGGTTCAGTATTTCTAGATTATGCACGTCTAAAATGACATTGCCGTTATCTGTCACTACGCCTTGGCGGTATTCAGGATCGCCGCCTAGTTTTACCAACTCACGAGCCACAAAAGAGCGCGCCATGGGAATAACTTCAACAGGCAGTGGGAACTTGCCAAGCACGGGCACGCGCTTGCTGTCATCTACAATACACACAAATGTGGTTGATGCACCGGCTACAATTTTTTCGCGGGTAAGGGCTGCGCCGCCGCCTTTAATCATGTGTTTGTGTTCGGTAACTTCATCAGCACCGTCGATATACACTGAAATATTACTTACATCGTTTAGTGCGAACACTTCAATGCCTAAGGCTTCTAGCAACTTGGTAGAGGCATCAGAACTTGATACCGCCCCTTCAATGTTGTTTTTAATTTTGCCGAGTTCTTCAATGAAAAAATTAACCGTGGAGCCTGTACCTACGCCAACAATACTGCCTTTTTCAACATATTCGATGGCTGCTTTAGCGACTGCTTGCTTCTTTGCATTTTGATCCATAGTGACTCTCCTAACTAAATTTTCATCAGTTTACCGGAAAACCACGGGCTAACCCACCGTGATAGGGGAATTTACGGTGCGTTATGTTCGATTAAAGCTCAATTGCTGTGTGGGGGTAACAATACGGTTTACAGGAATGTCCCAATGCTGAACGGGAAGTTGGTCTACTTGTTGGCAATCGTGGGCAATACCAATGAGTTTTGGTCTTATCGTTTGTGTTTGTATACTGGCTAAAGTTCTATCGTAATAGCCGCCGCCCATACCTAAGCGGTTTCCATTTGCATCAAACCCTACCAATGGCATCAGTATCACCTGATGATGAAAGGTAGGAATAACATCTGGGCAAGCCAGTACTGGCTCTTCAATGTTGTATTTGTTCATGCGCATCGGCGTTTTATTGGTATACCGAAGAAATAGCAGGTGGCCTTTGCAAACTGGGTGTAGTACAGGCAAGGAAGTATGCAGGGCAGACGCTTTGTTTAGTTCCCAGCATGCGTGCATAAAAGGACGTAAGTCTACTTCACCGTCATTTGGCAGGTAACAAGCAATAGATGATGCGTTGGTAATATCGGGCAATGACAAAAGATTGTCCCGTACTGCGAATGAGGCGTGCTGCTGCTGTAATTCAGGCAATCCGTTGCGTAATGCTCTTAATGTCTTTCGTAGCGTTATTCGTGATGTATTTTGTGACGTTTTTTTTGACATGATTTTTGACGTATTCCGTTGCATACAGCAGTCTTCCAGAGGCTCCACGTTGTCTTATTTTCCTAAATAGTGATTAAGCACCCTAATAAGCTCTGCGTTTTCAACGGGCTTGGTGAGTAGGTCGTCTAAGCCTTTTTTTAGTAACAGTTCTCGTTGCGTTATTACATCTGCGGTTAAGGCGATAACAGGCAGTGCTGCGCGCATTTGCTTAATTTGCCGTGTGGCTTCTGTTCCGTCAATACCCGGTAAGTTAATGTCCATTAGCACCAAATCTACAGGGTTCGATTTTACATACTCTACGCCTTCTTCACCGCTACCTACAACCGATATTGGTAAACCAAGTTTATCAAATATGGTTTTTATCACTATTTGATTTATATAATGATCTTCCACAACTAATACGAGAGAGTCAGCAGGAACATTTAGCTTTTCGGGCTGCAACAGTGTGGGGTCGTGCTCGATAGTGTCGGCGCTGACTTCTTCTGCAGGAATAGCTACGCTTACACGCGTACCCTCGTTTAACTTACTGCTTAGCTTTATAGAACCATCCATCAGCTCTACCAGCTTCTTGGTAATATTTAAGCCTAAGCCTGTACCATCAAATTGATGGGCGTTCTCCATTCGCTCGAAAGGCGCGAACAGCTTTTTTTGTTCCTCTTCACTAATGCCAATGCCTTCGTCTTTGATCGCCAGCAACAATTTCCCTTGCTTGTATTTCACCTGAATAGAAACATGCTTGTTGGCATGAGTGTACTTAATAGCATTCGACAATAGGTTCAGGGCAACTTGACCAAATTTAGTGTCGTCAAAATTAAGCGACTGAGGAACATTGTCATCAATCACTGAATTAAAAATAACATTTCCGTCTTCAGCGCGAATTCGGGTTAACGAGAATAAATGAGTGAAAAAGTCGGCTGTGCCTACAGGGCGGGGCATAACTCGCATTTTACCCGCTTCAATTTGTTTCATATCCAACACAGAGTTCACTATTTCAAGCAAACGCTCGCCGCTTTTGCTTATATGTCCTAAGGAATCGGAAAAGTTAGCGGGCAGTAAATGTTGCTTGGCTTCCCCTTCTAGTAAATGGCTGAAGGTGTTTATCGCATTTAGGGGCGTTCTAATTTCATGGCTAATGTAGGAAAGAAAGTCAGATTTAAACTGGCTGGTTCGCTCAAGCTCTCTGTTCTTACGTTTCAATTCCAAATGCGCAACCACTGATTCACTCAGTGTTTTAAGTGCATTGCGTTGAAGACTAGTGAGGGATTTAGGTTTATCGCCTATTGCGCATAGCGTACCAATGGCATGCCCTGATGGCGTTATTAGCGGGGCGCCTGCATAGAATCGAATATTGGGCTCGCCCGTAACTAGCGGGTTATCGTGAAAGCGCGGATCTTCTTTTGCGTTAGGTACTTCGAACACTTCACGCTGTAAAATAGCATGAGAGCAAAAGGCGATATTACGAGAGGTTTCACTCGCTTCAATCCCTACACGAGATTTGAACCATTGCCTGTCGGGGTCAACTAGGCTAATTAACGCAATGGGTGAGTCGCAAATTTGCGAAGCAAGTTGAGTTAAATCGTCGAAGAGTTGCTCGGCGTCTGTATCGAGTACGTCGTAGCTTAATAGCTCTCTAAGGCGCTGTTCTTCGTTCTCTGGAACCTTGGCAGGGATCATTCGTTTACATTACCTCAACTAAAATGCGAGAACAGGAGGCTGACTACTGTAGAACAGCCTCCTTTCACATCTATAGAGCGTAGGTGTCTATAAACAATTGTTCCAATTTTGCGTGATCTACTTTAGTAGCCACTTTAATGGTGTTCGCATTATTCCACAGTGGGCTAGGGGTTGTACCCTTTGGTGCTACTGCTGTTTGACCACGATCTAGCTCGCCAGTACCAACACGCACATGACCTTCAGTGAGTTCAAATAACTCAGGGTGGCGTAAGTGTGCAAGTGGGAAAGCATCATGGAAGAAACAAACACGATCTTCACGATCAGCTGAATAGAAGTCCATATAGAACTGAGCCGTGTCTTTTACAAAACCGCCAAGTTTCTCGTTTTTCGCTTCAAGGGTTTCAACGAAAGAAGGAGAAAACGGTGTGTCGTTCGTAACATCTAAGCCAAACATAGTTAGGTCCCACTCTGCGCCAAATACAATTTCGGCAGCGTAGGCATCGTTCCAAATATTAGCTTCGGCAAGTGGTGTTACGTTACCACGTACAAATGCTGCACCACCCATGATGGTGACGCCTTTCACTAATTTAGGCAGTTCAGGCTCTAAACGTAGTGCTAGCGCTAAGTTACCTAATGGGCCAATAGCCACAAGCGTTACTTCGCCAGGGTATTTACGGGCCATATCTACAATAAACTGTGCTGAACTACGAGGGTCTAGTTCCGTTTTAGGCGCTTCAGGTTTAATGTGACCAAAACCATAGTCGCCATGTACGAAATGCGCGTAAGTTGATTCAGGACCTACCCAAGGCATACCAACGCCTTTGGTTACCGGAATATCTTTACCTGCAATTTCGCAAAGCGTAAGGGCGTTTTGTGCCGCCATAGTGACCGGTACGTTTCCGTAAACCGTGGTTAAACCAAGTACTTCGATATCTGGAGATTGAAACGCAAAAAATATTGCCATCGCATCATCGATGCCAGGATCCGTATCTAAAATTATCTTATGTGCCATTAATAATACTCTAGTGCGTTTTCTTATTTAGTGTGCTTTGCCAAAAAACGGTCAACTTCTTTCTGCGTAGGAATACTTTGCGCAGCGCCTTCACGGGTAACCGCAATCGCAGATGCTGCGCAGCCTCTAATTAATGCACGTTTAGCATCAGTGTGAGTACTGTAAGCAGACAAGAAGTAACCTATAAACGTATCGCCAGCGGCTGTGGTATCTACTGCATCAACAGAAAACGCTTCCACTTCAATGGTATCGCTTCCTCTTAACATCATTACACCCGCTTTACCTAGTGTAACGATAACTTCGCAATGAGACCACTGCTCTTTGAAAACGTTAAGAATATCGTCAAGCTCTTCTTTATCTGTTAATGCTGCTGCTTCCGTCTCGTTTACAATCAGTAAATCGATACAATCTAAAGGAAGGGCTTTAACCGACTCGCTCATAGGCGCAGGGTTAAAGGCAACTTTAAGCTGACTTTCTTTTGCCAAGCGAAGTACGTCAGCAATACTGCTGGTTTCGTTTTGGGTTAATACCCAATCTGAAGACGACGTATCTAACAACGCTTTGTTTACCGTATCGGCAGTAATGGTTTGGTTTGCGCCACCAAATAACACAATAGCATTTTCACCACTGGGCGTTACTTGAATAATGGCATGACCTGAAGGGGTTTCAGAGCATTTAACGCCACGGCAATCTACGCCTTTTTTAATTAGCGTTTGTTTGAACGTTGCGTCATTTTCATGAATGCTGCCTACATGACGAACATCAGCACCGGCTTGCGCTAGGGCAATTGACTGGTTCGCACCTTTACCACCAAGCAGTTGTTGGTAGTGAGTAGACGCAAGGGTTTCACCAGGTTGAACAAAGTGATCTACCTGATAAACATGATCGATATTTATAGAGCCAAAATTTATTATTGCCATTTCTTCTTCCGTCGAAAGAGGGCGTCTCCCGAAATGCCGCTGTTCATCGTTCGCCCGTGAACCGAAAGTTCAGGGCGGAAGCATCACTATGGCCGTAGGCTTCTCGATACGAGCCGAGCTTGCACAGTAGCCATTGTTTCAACTTCCTAGTTTAATAGCATCGGCCAGGGACAAGAGTGAACTGGCGAACATTCCAGGAAACATTGTTATTGTATAACGCAACAGGGTATATCAAACGCGGTGTGGGGTGAAGTAGATCACCAAAGCGCCAATGAATTATTTGCGTAGCTAATTTAACCATTACTGATGAGATTCGATAAATCTAATCTTGACCAGTTGGTCAGCAATTATACACGCTATTCACTTAAGCTCAAATTTGCTTCGCTTAAGTAAGCTTCTTACTGATTTACCTTAATCTGCTGCAAAGGAAGCTCCATATCCAATAACGACGATCATAGAGCAATTGATCCTAGGTTGCCAGTTAAAACCCATAAGACCAGTACTACTTGAATAACATCTGACCAAATTACCAATAGTGTGTTTTATAGCGCTATTTTGCTAATATTAAGATTCAACGAAAAAGGAAACCTATTTGTGGAAAAACAGCTCGATTACGACAGCGTTAGCAATAAGTTATCGCAACACGGCATAGTAGTAGATGGCGCAGAAGTTCATGGAATTTTATGTGGCATGTTGTGTGGCGGCATGTCGCTAACCGATCAAAAGTGGCTTTCTGCATTAAGTGACACTATTCACCAAGGTGAAAACTTCAACGATGCCACCACTCATTTACTGAACACATTGTTTAACCAAACGTGTCAGCAGTTACTTGAACCTGAGTTCGCCTTGCAACTAATGCTACCCGATGACCAAGCCCCTATTAACGACAGAGGCGAAGCGCTAATTAATTGGGTGCACGGCTTTATGTTAGGGTTCGGCTTACACCAGCAAGACTTAATGCAATGCTCTGCCGATGTGAAAGAAGCATTGGAAGACTTTGGCGACATCGCCCGTATGGAAGAGCCTATGGATGCTGATGAAGAGTCTGAACGTGCCTTATTCGAAGTGATGGAATACGTGAAGATTTCCGCTATTTTGTGTTTCAGCGAATTAGGTCAGTCGCTACTTGACGATCAGCAAGATAAGCCATCGGTTCACTAAGGTAATAATCTTTAGTCAGCGAAGCTCGTATATAACCTCGTATATATAACCTTGTAAGCAAAAGCGGGTATATATGAGCTTGTACTTGTAAATCATGGGCTTGATAAGTACCTATGAAATGACAGTCAGTGTAGATGTCACAAATAGCATGATCATCATTAGATGCATGAGTTTTATAATATTGATGAAGAAAGGCGAATGAGATGATTAGTGCGCAAGAATTTATCGCTCGTCAAGATAGGCTGTTGGCGCAATGTTTACCTAACAGTGTTTGTGTTATTCCGGCTGCAGGTTTAGTGACCCGAAGCCGAGATACGGAATACCTGTTCAGACAAAACAGTGACTTTTGGTACTTAACCGGATTTGAAGAAGCCGACGCCTGGTTAATATTGTCGAATCATCCTCGGTATGGCGAAAGCTATCGGGCTATGGTGTGCTTACCCAAAGATAAGGACGCTGAAATTTGGCAAGGTAGACGTTTAGGTGCAGAAGCGGCATTAGCCCGCTTTAGCTTAGACGAAGCGTTTGAATTTTCTGAATTAGGCGATGCTTTACTTGAATCACTTCAAGGCCAAGACCATCTTTATTTCGCTTTAGGTGAAAACGATAGCGCCGATGCACACGTTAATAGCGCCCTTGCTACTTTGCGTAATGCACCTAAAGAAGCCTTAGCGCCTACTTCTATTACCGACGTTCGCCCCATTTTACATGAAATGCGCGTGTTTAAATCGGCCTGTGAAGTGGCCATGATGAAAGCCTCCGCAGAAATTACTGCCAGAGCGCACAAGCGCGCAATGCGATACGCCAAGCCAGGCTGCTTTGAGTATCAACTTGAAGCGGAACTTCACCATGAATTTGCAATGGCAGGCGCTCGCGCACCGGCTTACAGCACGATTGTGGGTAGCGGCGAAAATGCCTGTATTTTGCATTACACCGAAAATTCATCTCAAACCCAAGACGGCGATTTAGTGCTAATAGACGCAGGCGCTGAATTTCAGGGTTATGCCGCTGACATTACCCGTACTTTTCCTGTTAATGGTAAATTTACCAAGCCTCAGCGCGACATTTACGAACTGGTGTTAAAAGCGCAAGAAAGTGTATTGGCCATGCTTGGGCCAGGTATTACCTTAACCGATGCTATGACCCATAGCGCTGAAGTGATCACTGAAGGTTTAGTGGCATTAGGCGTGTTAAAAGGTTCGGTAGCTGAAAACCTTGATGATAAGGCGTGGCAGCAATTTTACATGCACGGGCTAGGGCACTTTTTAGGCTTAGACGTTCACGATGTAGGTAACTACAAAATTAACGGTCAAGACCGCTTATTAAAACCCGGTATGGTGCTTACCGTAGAGCCGGGTATTTATATTGCTAGCGACAGCGATGTGCCCGAGCAGTACAAGGGCATTGGTGTACGTATTGAAGATGACGTTGTGGTTACCGCAACAGGGGTAGACATTCTTACCGCCGATGTACCTAAAACCGTAAAAGACATCGAAGCGCTGATGCAGCCAGCCAATAAAAAACGTGAGCAAGAAAGTAAAAAAGAAAGTAAGCAAGAAGGTTCAAAAGCGTGAGCCAGCAAGATGTAGTGATTATAGGTGGCGGTATTGTAGGTTGCGTATTGGCAAAAGGCTTATCTGAACAAGCCGGCCTTTCGGTGACTCTGGTCGATGCTGCCAGCCCCTCTAATTCAGTTAGCTCTTCTGATAAAACTAGCTCTCCAAAGGCAAGCAGCTTTACCAAGACAACCACCTTTAACCCGTTAACCGACACACGGGTAATCGCCCTTGCTAGACGCACAGTAAATGAATTAAATGCCATGGGCGTGGGGCTAGCAGAGCTGGCAAAACAAAGCCAAGGCAAAATTGAACACATTGAAGTAAGTGATAAGGGCGGTATTGGCCTAACGAATTTATCGTGCAGTGAGTTTGGTATTAACACCTTTGGGCAAGTGGTGTCGTTAAGTGCGCTTACCCATAATGTAATGTCGCAAAGTAAGCAATATCAGCACATTGCGCCAGCCACGGTCACCCATTTAGCTCGCGAAACCGACACTACGGTAGTTACGCTTAATAACGGCAGCACCATTAATGCAAAGCTGTTGGTTATTGCCGATGGCGGCCGCTCTTCACTTGCCCAGCAAGTAGGGCTTACCCGACATAGTGACGGCTATCAGCAAGTAGCTATTATTTTCAATGCCCATACTAGCGAGCCTCATTACAACAAAGCCTACGAGCGTTTTACCGAAAACGGCCCCGTAGCGTTTTTGCCTTTCGACAGTGAAATTAATGGCCATGTGGCAAAAGGAAAAGGGTTTTCCGTGGTATGGACGGTTGCAAAAGAGCACGCTGAATCACTTATGCAACTTAGCCCAGGCGCTTTTATTCATCGGTTACAGCAAGAATTTGGTTACAGGCAGGGGCAAGTTACCGCAATCAGTGAATTAGCCAGCTATCCGCTAGCCTTAAGTTATACCGATGCACTAACTTCGCACCGTGCAGTAGTAGTAGGCAATGCTGCACAAGCATTACACCCCATTGCGGGGCAAGGGTTTAACCTTGGCCTTCGAGATATTATTACCCTGGTAAATACGCTTAAAGGCGTGAGCGATCCTGGGGAATTTAACGTACTTAATGAATACGCCACTAAGCGCAGCAAAGACAGAGCCGCCACGATTACGTTAACCGACACATTAGTACGTACGTTTTCTAATCGACATTTTCCGTTGGTGGCAGCAAGAAACTTGGCACTCACTGCATTAAATGTGATGCCAAGTGCAAAGCGTGCGTTTGTGCAGCAAACCACAGGGTATGGGCGCAGTACATAAGCGGTGAGACCCGTTAGCACCGAAAAGTTGTCGCCGTAAAATTAGCGAAATGATGAAAGAATAAGAGAGCCGATATGCAACATGCCGATATCGCCATTGTAGGCGGTGGAATAGTAGGGTTAACCCTGGCCGCAGCGCTAAAAGACGCGCCGTGCCGCATTGCTATTATAAATAAAGGCTCTATAGACCAGCCTCTTGGCGACAAGCCAGGAGCGCGGGTTAGCGCAATTAATCAGGCCAATATTAACGCGTTGAAAAAAGCCGACGTTTGGCAGCATATCGATGAAAGCAGAGCTAACCCGTACAACGCAATGCATGTGTGGGATAAAGACAGCTTTGGTGATATTCACTTTGCGGGTAACGATACTGGGGGTGAGCTGGAAAGCGATACCTTGGGCGTTATTATTGAAAATCAGGCATTAATAAATGGCTTAGCTCATTCGGTATTAAAGCAAGATAACGTTGTGGTAATAGATACCACCATAGAGCGCGTATTAAGTAGCCCGCAGCAAAATATGCTAATGCTAGAAAACGGCGATGCGCTTTCTTGTCGATTATTAGTGGGCGCCGATGGTGCTAATTCTTTTGTGCGCAAACATGCAAACTTTCCTATTACGTTCCGCGATTACGAACACACCGCCATTGTTGCCAATATTCGTACTCAGCAACCTCATGAAAACGTGGCGCGCCAAGCTTTTACGCCAACAGGGCCTTTAGCCTTGTTACCTATGCGCGACCCTAATGTGTGCTCTATTGTGTGGTCGCAAACCCCAGATGCCGCCAAAACCTTACAAGGTTATTCCGATAATGAATTTTGTAATGCGCTAGTAGCAGCAAGCAATAATGCATTAGGGCCTGTAACGTTAGAAACAGCTAGAACTGCATTTCCGCTTACTATGCGTTATGCCCGCGAATGGGCTAAAGAGGGCGTAGTGCTGGTGGGCGATGCTGCCCACACTATTCACCCTTTAGCGGGGCAGGGGGCTAACTTAGGCATGCAAGACGCATTAGCATTGGCCACATTACTAGGCACCTTGCTAGATGAACAAAAAGACATAGGCCAGCTTCGCTACTTGCGTCCCTATGAACGAGCACGTAAAACCGAAGCGATGAAGATGATTGCCGCTATGGATGGGTTTAAATTCTTATTCGATGGCAACGACCCGCTTAAAAAACTAATTCGAGGCGTAGGCCTAGCCGCTACTGATAAACTTAGCGCGGTTAAACAGGCATTTGTTAGCCACGCAATGGGTTTATAAATACAAGTTCTCCTTTAACGATTTCAAATTGGCTGCAAATAAGAGCAGCCATTTGCACCTCAAACATTGAGCTAGGCGCTTTATAACGATACTCTTAAGCTATCCGTTTTATAAAAGCGCCTAAATTAATGATAATTCAAAAGTTTATTCAGAAAGTCGCCTTTTCATCTATGCTGGTGGCCTGCACCTCGCTTTCTTTTTCCGCTTTAGCTTACGCAGAAACAGCAGTTCCTAAGAGCGGCGATCCCGCACAAACTATCGATATCACAACTAGCATTACTGATGCCGATTTAGACTTATACCGCACTCACGTAAGTACGTTAGCAAGCGACAAGTTTGAAGGCCGCGGGCCCTTGTCAGCAGGTGAAACCCTTACCGTTAACTATCTGGTTGAAGCCTACAAAGCCCTTGGGTTAAAACCCGCCTTTGGCGATAGCTACACCCAGCCTGTGCCGTTGGCAAAAATTACACCCTCGAGTGATATGGCGCTAACCTTAGGCCAGCACACCTTTGCCGGTGGCAGTGCATTTACCGCCAGAACCCAGCGAATTGTAAAAGACATTACATTAAAAAATAGCGATGTGATTTTTGTGGGCTACGGCATTAATGCCCCTGAATATAACTGGAATGATTACGCAGGGTTAGATGTAAAAGGTAAAACAGTGGTTATGCTGGTAAACGACCCAGGTTTTGCTTCAAAAGACCCTGATTTATTTCAAGGCAATGCCATGACCTATTATGGCCGCTGGACATACAAGTACGAAGAAGCCGCCCGCCAAGGTGCAGAAGCGGTATTTATTGTTCACGAAACCATGCCTGCCGGCTATGGCTGGGGTGTGGTTGAAAACTCGAACTCAAATACAAAATTTACCTTAGTGGATGGTAACAAAAACTTATCTCAAGTTGGTGTTATGGGGTGGTTACACCTTAATACGGCACGCACAGTATTCGAACAAGCTGGGCTTGATTACGGCACGCTGAAAGAACAAGCATCTATGCCTGGGTTCAAGCCTATTCCTATGAAAGTGAAAGCGTCGTTGACCTTTTCAAATACCATCACCCATGCTCAGTCACAAAACGTAGCAGCGATTTTACCTGGCGCGTCCGCACCTGACGAGTGGGTAATGTTACACGCCCATTGGGATCACTTGGGTAAAAGCGAGAAAAACGGCAAAACCGTTATTTATAATGGCGCGGTAGATAATGCCTCGGGCGTGGCAGGTGTGCTAACCCTTGCTAATAGTTTGGTAGCACAAAGCAAACAAACCCCGTTCGAGCGCACCTTAATGTTCAGTGCATTTACCGCAGAGGAAACCGGCTTACTAGGAGCCGATCACTTTGCGAAAAATCCGCCTGTTCCAACCGCTAACATGGTGGCGTTTTTAAATATTGACGGCATGAACGTGAACAATGCGGTTGATTACATTTTGCAGTATGGCGAAGGTTATTCATCACTAGAAGATGATTTAAGCGAAGCGGCTGCGGCACAAGGGCGCACAGTTAAACTTGATCCTCGCCCGCAAAATGGACTGTTCTTTCGTTCCGATCATTTCGCCCTTGCTCGCCAAGGTGTGCCGTCGTTATTGTTTATGAGCCTAGGCGATACCGATCCTAATTTCATAGCCAACCGCTACCACAAAGCCGACGATGATTACCTGCCAAGCTGGACATTAGGTGGTGTACAGCAAGACTTAGCCTTAATTGGCACTATGATGTCTAACTTAGCAAGCAACCAGCAATGGCCTTATTGGAAGCGTGATTCTGATTTTAAGAAAAAACGTGAGTTGGATACTAGTACGCCTAAAGCATCAGATGCGGTGCAATAAACGTTAATTTAGTATGTAGTTCGGTATGTGACATACACATGTACATCACATACTGCCTGAAACACGAAGTTAGCAACAAAAAGCGAATCTATATCGATGAACTGGGTATTTTACACCCTAGGCGCGGTAGTCTTACAAACCGTTCGTAACGCCCTGCAAAGCAAACTTAGCACCCACGTAGATACCGTGGGTGTCACGCTTTCTCGGTTTCTATTCGCGCCACCTATTGCCCTTATTTACGTAGTAGCGCTTCATACAACATCGCCACAGCAGATACCTAGCTTTAGCCGCCCTTTTATAATTATGGTTTTGCTAGCTTCGGTGCTGCAAATAGCTGCCACGGCATTTATGGTCATGCTATTTAAACAAAAGAATTTTGCCATAGGCGCCGGGCTAGCAAAAAGTGAAGCGCTGGTAGCCGCTGTGCTGGGTATGCTTTTCTTTGGTAGTTACTTAACCTTGTTAGGCTGGATAGGTATTGGTGTTGGGGCCGTGGCTGTATTTGTACTAAGCAGCGGGAATATGGCCAAAGGCTTAAGTTTAAAGACCCTAGTAATAGGTATAGCTTGTGGTACATGCTTTGCGCTTACGTCGTTATTCGTAAGAGAGGCCAGTCATATGCTTGCTATGCCATTTGTGCACGGGGCTGCATGGGTACTTTTGTGGGTGCTATGTACACAAGCAATTGGGTTAAGTGCATATATATTATTTACTAACCCAAATGTGTTTAGGCAACTGTTTGAACGATTCACGCATACGTTGGTTATCAGCACGGTAAGCTGTTTAGGCTCTATATGCTGGTTCACGGCAATGGCACTTCAACATGTGGCCTTGGTGAAAACATTAGGGCAACTAGAAGTGCTATTAACCTTATTATTAGCGCACTATTGGCTTAAACATAAAGTGACTGTTCAGGAAATAGCAGGCTTATTCTTAATTGCGATTGCTGCAGTGCTTGTTATGTGGGCGTAGGCAAAGCCTTTACCACTTTTTTTACTAAAGGAATGATAATGAAAAAACGCGATTTTCTTCGACTTTCAGGTGCTGCAGCATTAGCCCCTTTGGCGTTAACGCCACTAACAAGCCTAGCCGCTGCTAATGCAACAGCTAGTACTAAAAACAGTTCATCATCGTTACAGCCTATTACCGCTGGGGTTTCGCCTATCACGAATGGCGAGCGTGAAGCGCGTATTAAAAAGGCGCAGGCGTTAATGGCAGAGCATAATATGGCCGCCATTATTATAGAGCCGGGCGCGGCCATGGATTATTTCTCGGGTATTCAGTGGTGGCGCAGCGAGCGCTTAACGGCATTAGTTATTCCGCAAAAAGGCGAGATAGCTGTAGTAACGCCCTTTTTCGAACAACCCAGTGTGCTAGAAAGCTTAAAAGTAGGTGACGATGTACGGGTATGGCAAGAACACGAAAGCCCGTTCGATGTTGTCGCTAACATACTAAAATCTCGCGGAATCGAAAAAGGCAATATTGGCTTTGAAAGCAGCGTTCGCTATTTTGTAGTCACAGGCGTAACTAACGCACTGCCCAATATGAACATAGTGGCAGCTGAACCGGTTACTCGCGGTTGTAGAATGTATAAAACGGCTGCAGAGCTAACGCTTATGCACAAAGCCAACGAAGTTACCCTTCAGGCTTACGAATATGTATTCAGCAAACTTGAAATTGGTATGAGCCAAGCGCAAGTTAAAAGCCTTATGAACAGTGCTCAGCAGCAATTAGGCGGTAGCAGCGCATGGTGTTTAGCGCTATTTAACGATGCCAGTGCGTATCCACATGGCACCAATGCAAAACAAACCATTAGCGAAGGCTCGGTTATATTGCTAGACAGCGGCTGTAGCGTGCACGGATATCAGTCGGACATTAGCCGTACATTGGTATTCGGCAAAGCATCGCAGCAGTTGGTAGATGTATGGAATACCGTGCGAGAAGGTCAAAACGTGGCATTTGCGGCTGCTAAAGTAGGTACAGCAGCGGGCAAAGTAGACGACGCCGTTCGCAAGTATTATGTTACCCAAGGCTACGACAAAGACTACGCATTGCCAGGGCTTAGCCACCGTACCGGCCACGGTATTGGCATGGAAGGGCACGAAAGCGTGAACTTTGTGCGCGGCGAAACCACACCACTTAACAAAGGCATGTGCTTTTCAAACGAGCCCGGCTTGTACATACCTGGCAAATTTGGCGTGCGGCTTGAGGACTGTTTATACATGACAGACAAAGCGCCTGTTTACTTTACCGAACCACCAGAAAGTATCGAAAAACCGTTAGGGCGCCTAGTACCGTTAAAAGCCTAGCTTTTACAGCAGAGCCGTTAAGCACGTAGATTTCACCCTGACATTAGCTACCCGCTTTTAGTCGCGAAGTAATAAACTCCGCCAAAGTTTTACTAATAACTGGATGTTGGGTGTCTTGGTTAAATAGGCAAATATTCACTCTGCCTAGTTTTGGTAATTTAGGGTGGTTGAGGGGCGATACATTTTGCGGCAAACTAGAGCGGGCGAGGGCGGTAATGCCTAAGCCTTGTTGAATAGCCGCCACCAAGCCACCTAAGTCGGCATTGGTATAGGCAATTTTCCACGCAAAGGTTTGCTGTTTTAATTGCTCTATTACGCGGCTTCGGTACATGCAGCCATCAGGGGCAAGTACCAGCGGAATACTGTCGCCCACTAGCGGGCGGCTAGCATCACCAACCCACACTATTTCATCTTCAAGTACTACTTCCCCTTCTGTATCTTCATTGGGGTTTACCAGCGCTAAAATTAAATCGAAATGATCACGCTGGCTTGGGTGCAGTAAATCGCGGCTTAGCGATGATGTTACCTCTAGCGACACATCAGGGTAGCGCTTCGAAAATTCACCAATAAGCCCCGGAAGTAGCGTTGATGCAAACTCATTCGGAATACCCAAGCGCAACCGGCCACTTAAAGGCGCAGGAATTAGGCTTTTAAATATGTTGTCGTTAAGCTCTAGTAGTTCCTTCGCTTTAGGGTAAAGCCAGTTGCCATCGGCGCTGGGCAAGTGTCGTTGGCCTACTTTGGTAAACAGCTTTCGTTCTAGTTGGGATTCTAGTTTTTTAATTTGCAAACTAATAGCGGGCTGCGACCGACCCACGAATTCACCGGCTTTGGCGTAGCCGCCAAGCTCTATCACACTCACAAAAGTGCGCAAATTATCTAGCGACAGCTGTTTCATTAAGATTTGAATTCCTGATGTAGTAAATCGTATACATTACCTTTATAAATGTATTGATAAGAATTATCAATTTGTTGCGCCGTATTTCACTCACTATACTCGATAGCGTTTTCTACCCTTACCTAAGAGAAAGTGGAATGTCTAACACCACCGCCCTACATGCAAAGCACCTAGAATCTGGTGCCAAAATGGTTGATTTCTTTGGCTGGGATATGCCAATTAACTATGGTTCTCAAATAGAAGAGCATCACGCTGTTCGCCAAGATGCAGGCATGTTCGACGTGTCGCACATGACCATTGTTGACGCTAAAGGCACACAAGCCAAAGCATACCTTCAACACCTTCTTGCAAACGACGTTGCCAAACTTCAAGTAAAAGGCAAAGCGCTATACAGCGGCATGCTTAATGAAGAAGGCGGCGTGGTAGACGATTTAATCGTGTATTACTTCGATGAAACTAATTATCGCCTAGTAGTAAATTCAGCCACACGCGAAAAAGACATGAACTGGCTAAATAGCAACGCCGAAGGTTTCGACGTGACTATTACCGAACGCCCAGAGTTCGCCATGATTGCTGTACAGGGCCCTAACGCCAAAGAAAAAGCTGCCACGCTTTTCAGCGCCGCGCAAAAAGAAGCGGTTGCAGGCATGAAGCCATTCTTTGGCGTACAAGCTGAAGATTTGTTCATTGCTACTACGGGTTACACCGGTGAAGCAGGCTACGAAATTATGGTACCAACAGCGCAAGCAGCCAGCTTCTGGCAAGACTTGTTAGACGCAGGCGTTAAACCTTGTGGTTTAGGCGCACGCGACACCCTTCGTTTAGAAGCAGGCATGAATTTGTACGGCCAAGATATGGATGAAACCGTATCACCACTAGCCGCTAACATGGGCTGGACTATTACGTGGGAACCAGCAGAACGTAAATTTGTTGGCCGCAGCGCACTAGAAGCGCAGCGCGAAGCCGGTACTGACAAGTTAGTTGGCTTAGTAATGACAGAGAAAGGCGTGTTGCGCCACGGTCAAAAAATTAAAACCGAAAGCGGCGAAGGCATTATTACCTCGGGCACATTTTCACCTACATTAGGCCACTCTGTTGCGTTAGCACGAGTACCTTCAGATGTTGGTGAAACCGTTGAGGTGGAAACGCGCAAAAAGTGGGTTACAGTAAAAGTGGTTAAGCCCTCTTTTGTTCGCAACGGAAAAAGTGTTTTATAGAGATTGTTGATCTTTGCTGTGCATTATTTGCCTCAAAGCCCGACAGACTCCAAGTTAACAGAGAATAACAGGAACGATTATGAGCAACATTCCAACAGATTTACGTTACGCATCTACCCACGAATGGGTTCGTCCAGACGGCGATGGTGTTTTCACAGTAGGTATTTCTGAGCACGCTCAAGGCTTGCTTGGCGATATGGTATTTGTAGAACTGCCAGACGTTGGCGACACCGTAAGTACTGGCGACGATATCGCTGTTGCTGAATCGGTTAAAGCGGCTTCAGACGTTTACGCGCCTATTAGCGGCGAAGTGGTTGGCGTTAACGAAGAGCTAGAAGACTCACCAGAGCTTGTAAACTCAGACCCTTACGGCGATGGCTGGTTATTCAAAATTAAAGCGGATGATGCCGAAGAAGTTGAAGGCTTATTAGACGCTGAAGGTTATGAAAACAGCATTGACGAAGAGTAATTCGTTAGTTGCTTCTAAATGGAAGCGTAGTAACCAGTAAATATTAAAAAGGGGCTTCTAATTAGCCCCTTTTTATCTTTACGTTTTTATTTGTGTTTTATCCTGCCTTTCGGGGCAATACATTGCGAGTGCTTAACAACGTTATGTCGAATACTTCTCCTACATTAGCTCAACTAGAGCAAAAAGACGCATTCATTCGCCGCCACGTAGGCCCAGGCGAAGAAGAAATTCAACAAATGCTGTCGGCTATTAACGCAACATCGTTAGACGATTTAATTGCGCAAACCGTTCCGGCAGGCATAGCGCTACCTGAGCCGCTAAAAGTAGGCGAAGGGGCCACCGAAGTAGATGCATTAGCAGCATTGAAAGCAGTGGCTGGCAAAAACACGGTTAATCGCTCGTTTATTGGTATGGGTTATTACGATACCCACGTACCGAACGTTATTTTACGCAACGTATTAGAAAACCCAGGTTGGTACACGGCTTACACGCCATACCAGCCAGAAATTGCCCAAGGCCGTTTAGAAGCCATTCTTAACTTCCAGCAGCTAACCATTGATTTAACCGGTTTAGAGCTAGCCTCAGCCTCGTTACTTGATGAAGGCACCGCAGCAGCTGAAGCCATGGCATTGGCTAAACGCGTATCTAAAAACAAAAAAGCCAGCAGCTACTTTATTGCTGATGACGTGCACCCACAAACACACGATGTAGTAGCCACACGCGCTGAAATGTTTGGTTTTGGTATTATTACCGGCCCTGCTAGTGATGCTGCTAACCACGATGTATTTGGTGCCTTACTGCAATACCCAAGCACCACCGGTGAAGTAACCGACATTTCCGATATTATTGCTGCAGTACAAGCGAAAAAAGGCATAGTGGCAGTAGCCGCCGACCTAATGAGCTTAGTAATGTTAAAATCGCCCGGTGAACTAGGCGCAGACGTTGCCCTAGGTAGCGCACAACGCTTTGGTGTACCTATGGGTTACGGTGGCCCACATGCCGCATTCTTCGCCACACGCGACAGCTACAAGCGTTCATTACCTGGCCGTATTATTGGTGTAAGTAAAGACACCCGTGGCCGCCCAGCACTTCGTATGGCATTGCAAACCCGCGAGCAACATATACGCCGCGAAAAAGCCAACTCGAACATTTGTACCGCGCAAGTATTGCTAGCTAACATGGCCAGCTTTTACGCCGTATACCACGGTCCTAAAGGCTTAAAAACCATTGCCCAGCGCATACACCGCTTAACCAGTATTCTAGCGACAGGCCTAACGAAAAAAGGCGCTTCCCTTAAGCACAGCACCTACTTCGATACCC
>MDTG01371212.1_pt1 | contig 22383 bp, 28 predicted proteins | sample 811421 | NCBI WGS metagenome assembly MDTG01 (sample SAMN05326645, study PRJNA326480) | marine metagenome | isolation source: seawater | place: Pacific Ocean: South East | collected 2011
AGCCACCACATTTAGGTCATGCTGATATGGTCAGAAAATATGCTAAGATTGCTGATGAAGTCAAAGTCTTGATATCGAAACCTACCGTCAAAGGAAGAACTTTGCCAAATGGTCGTGAGATTACTGCCGAGGATTCTTTAAAAATCTGGGATTTATTAATTGGCGATTTACCGAATGTTGATGTTTCGATCTCAACACACGCATCACCAATCAACGCTGCGTATGAATACGTAGGTGATGAAGGGCCCATAAATGTCGGAGATAAGGTAATCCTAGGCTGCAGTGAGAAAGATTGTGATTGGAAGCGCTGGACTGGTGCTGAAAAGTATATCAAGGACGGAGTAAAACTGCTTACTCCTATGGGTACTGCAGTGACGCCTATGCAGAGAGCGAATGATTTACCATATAGTGCAACTGATTTTAGAGCGGCGCTTGGAAACCCTGATAATCGAGCAGAAATTGCTGAGTTTGTTGGAGACGAAAATGTCGATGCGGTACTAAAAATATTAGATTTGAAGTCTGTTGATGAATTATCTTCGGGTGCCGGTGGTTCTGCAGGAGGGTTTAGCAGTCGTGTCCCTTTGCGATATGGGTCGGATGATGACCCTGAAAATACCAACGAAATAAAAACAATTAAACAAGGTGAAAATATAGATTTAAGTTTGATTGATGAAGTTATTAAACTAATTATGGAGAGAGGCATTACACAATGAACCCTAATGAAGAAAAAACCCTTAGAGAAAGTATAAGACTTGCGATTCGCGTTGTCAAACAGAAACGTCAAAATATTGTCAATGAACAAGAACAAAAGTTGCGTGAAATCATCCGCGGCTTTATGAATCATGAGATAGGTGTTATCAATGAGAAAGGGGCCGATATGGATCCTACGCCTAACAAATCTACAGGTATTAATGTTTTAGAACAGTTGCTTAAGAAGATTGTTCCAATTTTAGAAGAAGATTATAAAACCTTGACAACAAATATGGAACAGAGAGAATCATACAGAGCGCACATTGTTAACGCGGTAGTCAACACACTGACACCTGCAAAGATTAACACTCATGCTAGCGATGAAAAGCCTTTGGGTCTAGACGAATTAGACGAGGATATTGACGAGGTTATTGATATAAATGTTGGGCGTACTGCTGATGATGATAAGTTTATTGATATTCGCTCACCTGCCGAGAAATCGGAAGATGACGACGAAGCGCAAGAGGATCCCATGGATTCGTTCGGAAAAGGTGTCGAAGGTGACGAGACGGGGCGTAACATGGCGTACCAATCATATAAAAAAATAGAAACAAACATTGTGGACGCCTACGAGTTATTATCTGATCCTGAAGATCAAGAACTATTCTATGACTATATCATTGCTAACTTAAAGTTATACTTTAATAAATTTGAAGAAGAACTGGATCCTGAAGTTTCTGAGCCTTCAAACAAAGCCTATGATATGGCCCAAGATGATCAACAAAATCAAGATGATGGCGAAAAATCAAGTGATGATTTAGAATTAGATTTGTAATTTTTTGAATAAAAAACTTGACAAATTTTACAATAAGCGTTACACTTTGTTTGTGACAATCACTTCTGACAGATGACTATCACGTGTGCTTATCACTGATATAATATATGAAAGTAAATACATTATCAAGTATATCAACTATTACAAAGTTAAAAGATCAAGATATAGTAAATGATCAATTGCTAGTGTGCATTAACAGACTTAAATTAGAAGAACTGATAGCAATAAAATTAGAATTATCCTCTCAGCATGTGAATAACAGACTTTATGGTCTTGACATTTGGAGAAGAACGTCATATATTGTCAGAGACGGAATACTGAAATTTTCTCTATCTGTTTCCAAATCTAAAAAAGATGCGGCTAGATTTTTAGGTCTCAGTTACGTTGAGTTTATGAAGCATATCAGAGAATTTAAAACTAACGAATATTTTAAGGAAAATGAAAATGATTAAGTTATTATTATCAATAATGGCATGTGGCTCAGCAGAATTAAATGTTGGGAAAGCCAAAGACACCCAAGAAGCAACGATCACAGTGCCAACAGAGTTTGGTGTTATTGCAGCCCCTGATTGCAGTCAATTTCAAGAGGGCGACATGGCTTGCAACGTTGTCTTGTATGATCAAGATATGATACCATGGCAGTTGTATGACCACAAAAATAAAATAGTAGTCTTAGATTTCTCAGCCAGTTGGTGTCCACCATGTCAAGTATCTGGCCAGTTTATTCAGCCTATTCAAGATGACTACGGCGAAGATTTGGTGTTTGCCACTCTGTTAATTGATGGTTATACTGCCGGCCTTGCGCCGACTGATGATGAATTGATTGATTGGGTGGAAGGCCATGGTATTACCTCAGCACCTGTTTTGCATGCTAGCAGAGATTTAGTATTCGATCCTACAGGCACTGGTATTGAGGGATATGTTATCCAAGGTTTCCCAACTTATGTCTATATTGGAAGAGACGGATTGATTGCGCGCATGCATACTGGTTTTAATGATACATATGTAAGAAGCATTATTGATGGATTAAAATAATGTGGAAAATTTTTAAGTATGATGGTAAATATATTCAAGGTGAATTGATCAGTAAACACTCTTCAGAAGATGCAGCCTTGAAAGCAGCCAAGAAAAAAATTGGCTTTACGTTCTGTGAAAAACAAAAAGTAGGTAAAGAAACCAGAATATGGTTAGATGATATAAATCATACCCCCATGGGTATAATCGTCAAAAAATCACGGGGATGAAATAGTTTCGACGTGGTATAGATGATAAAGAGTGCAAGTAGGTTAGATACGACCTTAACAGTTCAAAACAATAGTTGCAAATAACAACACACACTTCGAATCACTTCGCTTAGCGGCTTAATTCGCGGGGTTACTTAAAACCTTGATACCCAATTTAAGTTAACAGGTAGAATCCCTGTGAAATAAAAAAATCACAATGGATGCCTTGGTCTGAAGAAGACAAGTGGAGCGTATAATGATAGTAAGCGCGGTTGAGTTATCTATCTATCTTTTCTAATTTGTGACAGTAAATTAGATAAACTTGTGAATGACTTTTTATTTAAAGTATCGCGGACGGCGGGGCAGTACCGCCCATCTCCACCATTTTAAAAACAAACTAATTATAGTAATAGTAAAAGCCCTCACTGCTGTTAAGGAAAACATTATGTTTGAAATTTTTAAGAAAAAAGAAGTCAAAGATTTAACTAAGAGAAATCGTAAAAAGATTACGATCGATGGAATTGAAAGGTCTCTTTGGGATATTAAAGAAGTCTATGATTTACCAACTGAAGAAGTAGAAAAAGTGGTAATTGAAAAAAGAGATTTAGAAACACTAAGAAGCAAAAAATAGTGTTATGATAAATAGATACAAGGTTGACGATATTGTTTTTTATGAGCCTTTTAGAAATGACAAAAACATAATATCTGAACTTTTGAGAAACATTTCTGAGAAATGTGTTATATTAAACGTATATGATGACCTGAATCGATTTTATGATTACGAAATTTGCATTTTAGACACAGGCGAATTTAAAAAAGTAAAAGAACAGGTGCTAACCACAAAGGAGAATTGTAATGACTGAAGAAAAACAACAAGAAAAACCAACAGTAATGGTATCCGGGGGATTTGATCCTGTTCATGTAGGTCACATTCGAATGATTTTAGAAGCCTCCAAGTACGGCGATGTAATTGTTATCGCTAACACAGATCAGTGGCTACACAGAAAAAAAGGCTTTGTCTTTATGGAGTGGGCCCGCCGCGCCGAAATCCTTAACTCCATTAAAGGTGTAGTTTTAGTTGACTCAGTTGACGACAGTGATGGTACTGTATGTGAGGCGATAAGAAGACTGAAACCAAATTATTTTGCTAACGGTGGCGATCGCGGAAAATCAAACACACCAGAGCAGAATGTCTGCGAAGAAATGGGCATTGAATTATTATGGGGTATTGGCGGAGATTATAAAGCAGATGCCTCTTCGGATCTTGTAAACCGGTTCAGAAAACATCAAGATTCTGTTTTATATAACGAAAAAAACGCTGGAAACAAACACTCTGGTCGATAATAAAAAACACAGTATAATATATTACTAGTTAATAATATGAGCGCAGCGAATTTAAATCATAACGAAAAAGCATTAAAGTTAGATTCGTCATACCGCCCAATTGAGATTGTAGATGCTGTCGAAGCGCTAGTATTATGCTTAATTGGTAAAGCACAAGCGATTGAAAACTATAAAACTCAGATTCATTCAGTCTCAAAAAGTTTTGTATTACCGGCTGTCATAGTGTTAAATCGATATGTTAAATTTAATTTTAAAATTGTCTCTGCATCAAGACGAGATATAATAACGAGAGATGAAAACTGCTGTCAATATTGTGGATGTGAGTTTCCAAACGATAAATTGACATTGGACCACATATATCCGAAGAGTAAAGGCGGCCAGAATACATGGAGTAATCTAGTTGCTGCGTGTAAGAAATGTAATCAAAAGAAGGGAGATAGAACTCCCGAACAAGCGAATATGAAATTAATCAATAAACCAACTAAACCCAAATACAGTATTTTGCGAACCGTAGGTAAAAATCAAGTGTCTGATTTGTGGAAAAATTACCTTTGGGAATGTAAAGAAAATGAATGAGAAGTATAAAACTATGATTTGTTATTTGTCAGAAGTGGGCCACAAAAACTTTTTGTATCCCTCTGAATCTACCGCAATCCTTTGTGATGATTGTGAATTAGAAAAATTAAATTACGTTGGTGGCGGACCAAACAAACTGATCGCTGTCAGAGTAAATAATGAGTGTATATCACCTTATAAAATTGGACCAGAGACTTGTGCTATTATAAAAAAAGGTTACTCGGTTGTCTGGATTAATCAGTAAATAATATTTTGCATTTTGTTTGTTGACATGAATGCTTCTGTGGGTTATTATACATTATATAAACAACACTTATTTTGTCTCGTAACTCAGCGGTAGAGTAGTCGGCTGTTAACCGATTTGTCGTGAGTTCAAATCTCACCGAGACAGCCATTCACCATAGGAGAAAATATGTCTATTATAGACAAAATTAAAAAATTAAAATTGGAAGATGACGCTCTGCTGACGCTGACCTTCGAAGAGGGAACAGATGTATTCGTTCACAATGAAACCGAAGTAGAAGATGCAATCAATGAAACTGATGTTATCTCTCGATTTGCCTCTTTGATTGCTGAAACAAAACTTGATGCTCGTAATAATTGGTACGGAAACATTCTCCAGCATTTTAGAGATCAAGATTGGCTTGACGATTATGAGAGGGGAACGTTTGGTTTTGAAGACTTTCTTAGCGAGTTTTTAACTGATAATTTTTACGATCATGAAATGATTGAGTACTCTACTGAAAAGTATGACTACAAGCGCGGTTTTACAACTTTGACCGCTCAAGTGCAAGTGCCTGTTGCTAATTTCATCGAAGTAGATCCAGTCGTTTCTGGATGGACTGTCTCAATTAAAACCGAAGATGGTACCCTAACTTTCGACGCATAGTGCTGTTCTGCTCACTTATTAGCAGAAGGTGGCTGCCGATCCTACGTAGGCAGAGGTTCCGCCGGTTTCCTAAGTTCTAGAGAAAAAAACCGGTTTTTTAATGGGGTGAGGCGCCACAGGCAGGCGCATCGGACTGTTACTCCGGATGCTGTTGGTTCGAGTCCAGCCGCCCCAGCCATTTTTTTGAAATTGTAATATATACTATGTGGTGGAAACTGTAGCAGAATTAACAATATTAGCAATGTCAATGTTTCTGGCTGCGTTTTTCTGCTTTCGTGTTTTACTACTACCTGAAGCGTCTTCTAGCGCAATCGAAAAAATAGGTGAAGTCGAAACTATTTTAGAAGAAAATGAATAAGATGCTCGCATAGCACAATTGGTAGTGCGTCTGATTTGTAATCAGAAGGTTGGGGGTTCGAGTCCCTCTGCGAGCACCACTTATTTATAAAGACTTTCAAATGCTGTTACTATATATTGTATAGAAGGCAGGTATGTCAAAGAAAAAGAACTACGTCTTAGATACTAGTGTTTATTTAACTGATGCAGACGCTATATTTAAGTTCGATAACCATGATATTTTTATTCCTCTCAAAGTCTTAGAGGAAGTGGATAATCACAAAAAAAGACAAGATTCAGTCGGTTCAAACGCAAGACAACTGATTCGCACGTTAGACGAATTTAGAACACGCGGTTCTTTAGAGAAAGGCGTTAGGATAGACAAGGGCAAAGGTATACTTAAAGTAATATCTTACTCTCATCTAAATAACATAATATTCCCTCCTGATTTAGATATGAGGCTGCCGGATCACACAATTATTGCAACTGCAAAGACAGTGCAGGCGGCTGTACCAGAGCGAAAAACAATTGTAGTTAGCCGCGATATTAACATGAGAGTTATTTGCGACTCAATTGGTATCCCCTCGGAAGATTTTATATCAGAAAAAGCCGTACGATCATCTGAAGAATTGTATAATGGATTTGTAACACATGCAGTTGACGATCAGGTGATTGACCAATATTACGCCGGCGAAGACGTATATATTGAAGAAGATGAATTCAAAGAGCCATGGCATCCAAATCAGTACGTGATGCTTATATCAAACGCTAATGAAAAAAAGTCTGCATTAGCGAGATACAAAAATTCTTTTGAGCCACTTAAGCAAGTTGTAAATAAAGATATACACGATTGGAATATTAATGCAAGAAATAAAGAACAAGCCTTTGCAATTGACTTGTTGCTAGACCCAGATATCAAAATTGTGTCTTTAATCGGCCGTGCTGGCTCTGGGAAGACTTTAATGGCCATCGCTGCAGGGTTACAGCAGACAATCGGTTTAAGAAGCGAGAACAACCATTATGACCGAATGATTGTGTCTCGTCCTGTGCAACCGTTGGGTAAGGACATAGGTTTTTTACCCGGCACAATGGAAGAGAAAATGTTACCTTGGCTGATGCCAATTCAAGATAACCTTAAATTTCTGATGGGCGACAGGACTTCTCTTGAAATGTACATGGAGAAAGGTAAGATTGAATTAGAGGCTCTGACGTATATTAGAGGTCGATCAATAGCCAATGCTTTTATTGTAATTGACGAAGCACAAAACTTAACCAAACATGAAGTCAAGACAATTATTACTAGGATTGGTGAGGGAACTAAGATTATTCTCACCGGCGACATTGAGCAAATTGACAATGTTTATGTGAATGAAACATCAAACGGTTTAGCGCATGCAATTGAGAAGTTTAAAGAATATCCAATTGCAGGTCATGTCACATTTAGAAAGGGCGAGCGCTCTGAGTTGGCAACCTTGGCTTCTAAGGTTTTATAGTTTACAAAACAGTATTTTTTTGTTATATTATATGCAAGGAGTTACAAATGACAACTAAAAGCGAAGAGCAGGCGCATGAAAGCCCACTACTGGCAATGCCAGTTCAGACTGATTCTGAATTGAAGAGCCATCTTGTTGAGTATGTCGGCACAAAATTTAATAAAGAAGAGGTTACGGTTAACATGATAGCCGAGACATTAGCACATGAATTCCCTGAGTTCATGATGGCTGTGGCAGAAGAGAACTTTCTTAGAGGATACAAATTAGGATTAGATGATGCTGAAAGATTACATCCAAGAGAAACAGAAACAAATACTTGAATCACAGACAAATTTTTACACACCAAGTGGTATCCATGTCTATTTTCAACAGCCAGTAGAAAATATCAATATGATGTCTGTTATTAATACTGTTGAAAAAATGGTTCCTCATCATATACTTAGCGAAGTCGAAATGATTATGTTTGGCTGGTTTCCGGAGTTTGATGAGCGCGCACTTGAGGCTTACTTTCAAGATGGCACACTATACGTTTCTCATATACAGACTGACGAATTCTCAGTGGTTGAGAATATAGTTCATGAGACCGCCCATGCAGCGGAAGTGGCATATGGATTTGATATATACGGTGATTCAAGGGTGCAAAAAGAATTTGCTAGAAAACGAAGACACTTGCATGATATTCTTTGGAAATCTGGATATAAATTCCCGATATCCTTTTTTACTAATCTAGAATATGATCAAGAATTTGATGAGTTGTTGTATCAGAAAATAGGTTACGATAAATTAAACCAATTGGCTGCCGGATTGTTCATTAACTCATATGCCGCTACATCATTGAGAGAGTATTTTGCAACAGCATTTACAGATTTTTATTTAAATACAAATCACGGATTTCTTCAAAAAGTATCTCCAGAAGTATACAAAAAAATTGTTGAATTACAAGAAATGTAATAATATACTTGACAAAGTAGACTCAAGTGGTTATAATCTAACTTTTAGAGGTGTATATGTCACATATTTCTTATTCTGAACTTAAAGATTGGGCACACTGTCCCTTCTATCACAAACTTACCCGCATCGACGGTATCGATGGTTTCAAAGGCAATGAATATACTGCCTTTGGTTCTGCAATTCACTCTGTTTGTGAAAAGAAATTATTGAATGAAGAAATAAGCGATGACTTTTTTGTTGAGGAATTGAAGAAAAACATCGGTGAGTTAGAAGATATTGAAATTAACGAAAAATTAGTATCGGATATGTTCTCTCAGGGCGAAAAGATTATTCCCGAGATACAAGACGCCCTCGACGACTATTTTGAAGAATACGAAGTACTGGCTGTAGAGATGCCTCTTTATGAGAATATCGACGGCCATGAGAAAGTGTTTAAAGGATATATTGATGCTGTTGTCGCTACCCCTGATGGTAAAATTCATATCTTTGATTGGAAGACGTGTTCGTGGGGCTGGGATAGAAAAAAGCGAAGTGACAAACTTGTCACATACCAACTAACGTTATACAAGCACTTCTTTTGTCAGAAAATGGATGCCAATCCAAAAGACGTAGAAACTCATTTTGCACTACTTAAGCGTACGTCCAAAAACAAGCATGTTGAATTTTTCCGGGTTACAAGTGGCCCCAGAAAAACTGAAAATGCTCTTAAACTTTTAAACATGGCGTTATACAATATTGAAAACAAGCGTTATATTAAGAATCGCTTGTCTTGCACTGCCGGATACGGCTGCAAATTTTACAAAACGGAACATTGTCCGTGAGGAACAAATGAAAAAGAAAAAAATCTTAGTGTTAGCCGATCATCCCCTGTCCCCATCTGGAGTAGGCACACAAACAAAATATTTTATTGAAGCACTTTTAAAGACTGGTAGATACGAGTTTGTCTGCTTGGGAGGTGCCATGAAGCATAATGATTACCGCCCACAACAAGTTGACCCTTGGGGTGATGAGTGGAGGATCTTCCCAGTTGATGGATACGGAACCCAAGAGGTAGTACGTTCAATCTTACGAAAAGAGCGCCCTGATGCTCTATGGTTCATGACTGACCCACGTTTTTATGAGTGGCTTTGGGAAATTGAAAATGAAGTTAGAGCAGTGTGCCCTATGATTTATTATCACGTGTGGGATAATTTCCCGGCACCACACTTTAATGGGCGATGGTATCGTTCGACCGATGAAATTGTTGCTATTTCTAAAGTAACTCACGCTATCGTACAGGAAGTTGCGCCAAGAACTACATCCCATTACATTCCACATGCTGTTCCTGATGTGTTTTTTCATCCGGCGAAGAGCGCCGAGGAACATGCGAATCAGAAGGCTACCAGAGAAAAGATAATAAATACCTCTGTCGAATTCAACAATCCTAAAAAGAAGATTTTCTTCTGGAACAGCAGAAATGCTCGACGGAAGCAAAGTGGCACTCTAATCTGGTGGTTCAAAGAACTACTTGATGAGATTGGCCATGATAAGGCCTGTCTTCTCATGCATACGGATCCAAGAGATCCACACGGCCAAGACTTGCCACATATTCTAGAACATCTAAAACTAACAGATGGTCAGGTATTACTATCATCTTCTAAGGTTAACTCTCAAGATTTGGCTAACATGTACCGTGCCGCTGATTATACGATCGGTATCAGTGACGCCGAAGGCTTTGGCTTATCTACACTGGAATCGTTAACCTGCGGAACTCCGATTATAGTTAACATGACCGGTGGTCTTCAAGAACAAGTTACCGACGGTAATGATTGGTTTGGTTGGGGTATTCAACCAGTTTCAAAAGCAATCATTGGCTCCTTGCAAGTACCGTATATTTATGAAGACAGAATCTCACAAAAAGATTTTAATTCTGTTATGAAAAAGGCTATCAAGTTAACAAAGCCAAAATATGAAAAAATGTCCGCCGCTGGTCTTCAACATATTGCCAACAACTACAGTTTTGAACAGTATGAAAAATCTTGGGTTGGATTAATGGACAATATTATTGAGAAGTATGGTTCATGGGATGAAAGAAAAAACTACGACCGATGGGTACTGATGGAGGTGGCATAATGCGTAGAAGTGTTTTACTAAGAGCGCCAGTTTTGACTCGCTCTGGCTATGGTGAACAATCTAGATTTGCATTGCGTGCATTGCGCTCGCGCGAAGACTTGTTTGATATTTACATTCAGCCGTTGCAGTGGGGTTCAACTAGTTGGATCAACGACGAAGGCGAAGAGAGACAATGGATTGATGCCAAAATTGAAAAGACTATTGAGTATGTACAAGCCGGCGGACAATTTGATATATCATTACAAGTAACTATCCCCAATGAGTGGGAGATGATTGCTGCTAAAAATATTGGATATACGGCCGGCATAGAAACTACTCGTGTTGCTCACCAGTGGCTTGAGAAAGGTAATATGATGGACAATATCATTGTTGTATCTAATCATTCTAAAGAAGTTTACGAAAAAACGTCATATGACGCCACAAACACACAAACCGGAGAAAAGGTTTTACTTAAGTTGACTACCCCAGTTGAAAGTGTCAACTACCCAGTTAAGAATTACGAGGGTATGGCTGCTCTTGAAATGGATTTGGAATACGATTTTAACTTTGTAACTATCGCACAGATGGGCCCAAGAAAGAACCTTGAAAATACAATTAGATGGTTTACAGAAGAATTCCAAGATGAAGAAGTTGGACTCGTAGTTAAGACAAATTACGCAAAAAACTCTCAGATTGATAGAGAGATAGTCCACGGCCGTATTATGCAGATAATGGCTGACTATCCAGAAAGAAAATGCAGGGTCTATATGGTTCACGGTGATATGACAGACCAAGAAATGCACGAAATTTATTTGCACCCTAAAATCAAAGCAGCACTCTCTTTAACTCATGGAGAAGGTTTTGGTCTTCCACTCTTCGAGGCTGCCTATATGGGCACCCCAGTTATTGCAACTGGATGGTCTGGGCAACTTGACTTCTTGTGTAATGAACAAGGAGAAAGAAACTTCTATGATGTTTCGTTTGACTTACAGCCTGTACCAGAACCAGTGGTTTGGGAAGGAGTAATTGTTCAAGACTCGATGTGGGCTTATCCGAGAGAGATATCAGCAAAGCAGCAAATGAGAGAGTGTTATAATGATATTACGTCGGAAACAGAATGCAAGTCTTGCGAATACGCTGAAGAACTAAAAGAAAGGTTTTCTGAAGATAAAATGTTGGCTGCTTTTGTTTCTGCTATGAACGTAGAAACAGATTTTGATGTAGAATCGTGGCTTGAAGATTTAGAAATTGAAGAAGTAGAATGAAAATTATCTTTGTTGCGGACTTCTTCGCCGATCAAGTGCTTGGCGGTGGAGAATTAAATAATGAAGAATTGATAGCCATACTCAGGAACGATGAATATGAAGTCGGCAAGGTTAACAGCCACTTATTAACTGCTGATATTATTAGAGAAAACAAAGACGCAAAGTTTATTATTGCAAATTTTGCTAATTTAGATCCAAAGATAATATCAGAGTTTTATGATTTACATTATATTATCTATGAGCACGATCACAAATACTTAAGCACCCGTAACCCGGGTGTTTTTCCTGATTTTAAAGCACCGCCTGAGCATGTAGTGAATTTAGAGTTTTATCAAAATGCAAAGGCTGTTTTGTGTCAGTCAAAATTTCACACTGAAATTGCCCATATGAATACCGGCTTAGAAAATTTAGTTAACTTGGGTGGCAACATTTGGGAAATTAACACATTAGAATTTTTGAAAACCATGGCTAATACTGAAAAGCAGGACAGTTATGCAATTATGGATTCTACCATTAGTCATAAAAATACAGGCGCCGCAATAAAATATTGTAAACACAAAGGATATGATTACAATTTAATTTCTAGTCAAGTTTATGAAACGTTTCTTATGATGATGAGCAAGAATAAATCACTAGTGTTTATTCCACAGACTCCAGAAACTCTCTCAAGAGTGATTGTAGAGGCTCGTATGATGAATATGGGGGTTATCACCAATAAGATGATAGGAGCCGCCAGCGAGCCTTGGTACGCTCTTAAAGGGCATGAATTGATTGGAGTGATGATGCAAAAGAGAACAGATATCACAAATACCGTATTGGAGCACTTAAAATGAAAGTATATTGCATTCAATATTCCGCCCATGCTGGCAAATGGATTTATGATGGATATAGGTCTGCTTGGCATGATAGAGGCTATGATTTGGTTGGTGAACATGAAAACTTTAAAATTATACTCGAATCTGGCCACAGTGGCTACTTTGCTGAATACCCAAAAACGGAAGAGGCGTTGTCTGAGGATTACATTATAATGACAACTGCTGACGTTATCTGTGGGAATGCTGATTCATGGCGAGCAGTTGAGAAATCACACAAAACTTTTGTTTTTGTTCAACCAAAAACTTTTCCTGATCCTTGGGGTCGCCATCCAAACTTTTATTGTTCCGCTAACGAGGAGGGCATTGAACTCTTAAATAAAATGGACAACGTTATTTTATGGACTTTTGCAAAAGTTGTGCCTGAATATTACTCTCAATGGAATACGAAAATAAACACTGTACCCTTGGGTTTTGATTCAATTAATTATACCCCCCAAGTCGCAGAAAAATATAAACAGTTTGATATATCTTTTGTTGGCGGGTGGGCGAATAACGGCTTTAATGAAAAAAGAAAGATTATCATTGATATATTTTCAAAGTTTAAATATTCTGGATTAAAGTGCGGCTTTTTTGTAAACAAGAACTTAACTAGACAACAAGAATGTGATCTGTTAGCAAATAGTAGAATGACACTTAATATTCATGACGCATACCAGAGAGTCCTCGGCTTAGATACTAACGAGAGAACTTTTAAATCTTTGGGCTTAAACGGACTGATGATTTCTGACACTGTGCAGCATTTAAATGAAATATTCCCTGATGTAAAAACTTCTTCGGAACCACAAGAGTTAGTTAATATTACAAAAGAAATTTTATCCTTGACACAGTCTGAAATTGATGTTATAAAAGAAAAGAACAAGCAAGAAATTATGGACAACCATTGTTACACCAATAGAGTTGACCAACTAACGTCATTATGAAGCCAAAAGTATCAATAATTATTCCGTGCTATAACTCAGAAAAATGGGTTGAAGAATGTGTTTTATCAGCGCTAACACAGAATTATGAAAATATTGAAGTAATCGCAGTAGATAACGAAAGCACCGACTCAACCGTTGAGATACTTGAAAATATTAAGAAAGAATATCCTGAGTTAGTACTGTCTTCAGCGAATAACATTTATCCTAATTGTTGGGATGAAGCCCGATCAGAGGGTTATAGGTTGATGACTGGCGACTACATGACTGTTATTGGTTCCGATGATATGATTGAGACAGAATACGTTAGCAATTGTATGAGAATTATGTTACAGGCGCCAGATAAAATCAAAGCATTGCAAAGCCCTGCGGTTGGTTTTAAGACTAGCGGTGAAACAAAAGTAAAGACTGGCTTGATAACGTACGCGTACAGTTCAAGAAAACAGTTTATGATTGAATCTTTGGAGCGCTGTGTTGTGAATTCGCCATCTGTTGTATATAAGTCTTCGCTTTATTACGACGGGTTACTAAAAACAAAACCAGAGAAGTATGGCGGCGCCGCCGATTACGATTTATATTGTAGTCTGGCCGATAATGATGTATTTATATACCCATCACCGGTTTGGTTAGGCTTTTGTTACAGGTGGCATGATGAGCAGGCAACATGGAAAGTACACAAAGAAGGAATCAATTACGACAAAATGATTCAAGATTTTTGGAGAGAGAAGTGGAAAGACGAGATCTAATAGAAAGAATAGTTGATATTGCATTTGATAATAAACTTTCACATTTGGGAAGTTATTTTTCTAGTGTTGGCATTATCGATGATATTTTCAAAAACAAGGATAAAGACGACATCTTCATTCTTTCTTCTGGTCACTGCGCTGTCGCACTATACGTTGTACTTGAGAAGTATTTAAATCACGATGCATCGCACTTATTCCTCAAGCATGGTGGTCACCCTCACCGATGTGAAGAAGACGACCTTTACTGCTCCACGGGCAGTCTAGGCATGGGTATTACTGTCGCGGTTGGTAGAGCAGTCGCAAATCCTGATCGGACTGTGCATTGTTTGATTAGTGACGGGGAGTGCCATGAAGGGAGTGTATGGGAAGCGCTGAAATACATTTACGAAAATAATCTTAAAAATATTAAGATATATGTCAATGTAAATGGATATTGTGCGTATGACACAGTTGATACCCGGTACTTGGTTGAAAGACTTAAAGCGTTTCTCCCTGACATCAACATTATTTATACTGACGTCGGCACCTTTCCTTTTCTTAGAGGATTGAATGCACATTACCATGTGATGAGTCCAAAAGATTATGCACTTGCAAAAAGGATCCTGAAAAATGAGACGTGATTTTGCGGAAAGGCTCCATTCAGAGATGGGGCAAAATAAAGATATTTATTTGCTTACTGGAGATTTAGGTTATGGTCTGTGGGACCGAATTAGAATAGACTATCAAGATAGATTTTTTAATGTAGGCTCATCAGAGCAACTTATGTTGGGTATGGCTAGTGGGCTGGCAATGGAAGGCAAAATTCCAGTTGTTTATTCAATTACTCCTTTTGTTATCTACAGGCCGTTTGAGTTTATTCGCAATTATGTGGACCATGAAAAACTGCCAGTTAAATTGATAGGTGGTGGTCGAGATAGAGATTATGGATATCTAGGCTTCTCTCACTGGGCTGAAGAAGACAGAGACATTATGGGTAATTTTAAAAACATTAAAATGTTACATCCACAGGATACAGAACACTTGGATAAAGACTTTCATTTCATCATGGATCGTGAAACTCCAGTCTATATGAATCTTAAAAGATGAAGATACTTTTAGTCGCCAATAAAACATATCGTGGCTTACCGGATAGTTTGTGCTGGTACTTTTATGAGCCTCTTAAAAAGTTGGGTCATGACGTATATTTTTACGATACAGTTGCTGGAGAGCAAAGAGGATTCAGTGCAGTTATTGAAACCTACAAGCCCGATCTGATTTTTTGCATTATGACCGGCTCCCCAGACATAGGGCCTCATGAGCCATGGCGAGAAATATTAAATGAGACTAAGTCAGGTAGAACAAAAACTTTTAATTGGTTTTGCGATGATACATGGCGCTTTGAAAAGTGGTCTTCGATAATATGCCCTATATTCACAGTATGCTCGACTCCTGAGCCGAGTCATTTAGAAAAATACCGACAGGCTGGGTATGATAACATTGTCCTTGGCAATTGGCATGCCGATTCGGAATGTTTTCCAAAAGTTAATTTTGCTGATAAACCTGTCGACCTGTCTTTTATTGGAACTCCTAACCCGTACAGAAAGAGTTTTTTTGATAGCAGCGACGTCAATGTAGAATACTTTTTTGGGCTGTCGCAGGAAGAATTATTTCAGACATACTCAAACAGTAAGATTAGTGTTAATTTGTCAATTAATCACAATGATCCACAAAGAAAAACTCAAATGAAACAGAGAATATTTGAAGTACCTGCCGGCCGCGGTATGCTCATGACCCAATATCACAAAGGCATTGAGCAGTATTTCGAAATAAATAAAGAGATATTTACTTTTCAATGTTCAAAAGAGTTTTCAGAAAAGATAAAATTTCTTATGAGTAAGCCTAAAATAGTAGAAAAAGTTTCGTCAGCAGGCTATAATAGATTTATTAAAGAACACGATTCTCAAATTAGATTATCAAATGTTCTTGACAAGGTTATGAAAATATGAGCACAAGCATCTTAATTACTGGTGGAAAAGGATTCCTTGCTAGAGAATTGATTAGGTACTTTTCGAATTCTAAGAATCATTACAATATAATTGTTACAGATAGAAGCACATTAAACCCAACCGTGGACTCGCAGGTGAAAAAACTGCTAGAAGAGATTGACATCGACTTTGTGATCCATACTGCAGTCAAGGGCGGTAAACGTAATGACCAAGAAAAAATAAGCAATTTATTTGAAAACATATCAATGTTCAATAATTTGTCTAACCATTCTGATAAATATAAGTTAATGTTTAACTTTGGTTCTGGTGCTGAGTTTGATAGAAGGTATCCAATTCGCAGACTGACTGAAGAAAACGTGTATAACAGAACACCGCAAGATTATTACGGTCTAGCGAAAAACATGATTACAAGAAGAGTTCTCGAACTAGATAAAAACATAATCAACATGAGACTGTTTGGTTGTTTTGGCCCTTTTGAAGAAGAACAAAGGTTGTTTAAAGCAACGTATAACAAACTACAAGCAGACCAACAACCAGTAATCTTTCAAGATCGCGAAATGGATTTCTTTTATTCTCAAGATGTTGGAGCAGTTATTGAGCATTATATATTGAATTATGATAAACCGCTACCTAAAGATATTAACTTATGTTATAATCAAAAATATAACATAAGTGATTTGGTCAGTCAGTTGAAGGTATTGACAAACTCTCCATCGGGTGTTATAATTGAAAGTCCGGGCACCGCGCCGGCATACAGCGGTCATAGTTTTAAGTTAGACCAACTAAAAATAGATTTTAAAGGATTAGAAAGAGGATTAGAAGAATGTCTGAAAAATTGGAACAAATCTTAGATCTTGTATCTGAGTATATAAACGATAAAAATGATGATTGGGACAGTGAAAACGATTGGGTATCGTATTCAGGCCCGCATTTTAGTGATAAAGAATACAGAGCAGCCATTGAAGTTCTGCTTGATGGGTGGTTAATCTTCGGCAAGAACGCTAGAGATTTTGAAAAAGCATTCCCTGAACATTTAGGTATGCGGCATGGTTCGCTGACTAACTCCGGTAGTTCCGCAAACCTGCTAGCAGTTACAGCGCTGAAGGCCAAGAGCGGCTTTGGTTTGCCGCCGGGATCAAAAATCATTACACCGGTAGTTTGTTTTCCAACAACTGTAAACCCTATTATTCAAAATGGTTTTAAACCAGTTTTTGTTGATGTAACTCTACCGGATGTTAACTTAGACTTGGATGAAGTCGAGAGAATCCTTGAGGAAGATCCAGAAATCCGCGGCATTATGTTCGCTCATGTTTTGGGCAACCCACCGGATATGGATCGCTTGATGGCTTTAATTAAAAAGTACGACTTGGTATTTGTTGAAGATGCTTGCGATGCTCTAGGTGGCACTTACGATGGTAAGAAACTTGGCTCTTTTGGAGACATTTCGACATGCTCTTTCTTCCCCGCACACCATATGACTATGGGAGAAGGTGGCTTTGTTGCCACCAAGAAAGCAAAGATTCGTAAAGCAGTCGCAAGTATTCGTGACTGGGGCCGTGCTTGCTATTGTAATACGCTCAAGCCGGGGAATGTTATCAGCGGCACTGCATGCGGTAAAAGGCACTCCAACTGGCTAACAGGCATGCCAAACGCCATCTATGACCATCGCTATGTGTTTGACGAGATTGGGTACAACCTAAAGCCACTAGATTTACAAGCAGCAATGGGTCTGCAACAGTTGGAGAAGTTACCAGAACTTGACGCCGCTCGACGACGCAACTTCCAAAGGATGACTGAAATCTTCGAGCCGTATGCTGAGTATATGCACTTGCCAAAAGCAACTGAAAAATCAGACCCATGCTGGTTTGCCTATTTAATGACCGTGAAAGATGACGCGCCATTCAAGCGCCATCAACTCGTTGCTCACCTTGAAAGCAATCGTATTCAAACACGTTCATACTTCGCCGGTAACATTCTTGCTCACCCCGGGTACCAAGAACTAGCAGCAGAGTATGGCAATATCAGAGAAACATTCCCAGTTGCCTCGTATGTCACATTAAACTCTTTTTTCTTGGGAACATTTATTGGCTTGACTGAAGAAAAGATGGATTATATCCAACAAGTTGTTGATGATTTCTTCAAGGATATGAAGTGAAGTTAGTGTACGTAACAGGGTGTCTTGGTTTTATTGGTTCATACGTAACCAGAAAGTGTCTTGAACGCGGCTGGAGAGTATATGGCATAGACAAAGAAACTTATGTTGCTAACACTACACTTCTGCAAGAGTTTTTGGCTGATGATAATTTTGAATACTTAAACGTAGACATCAAAGACTTAGAACACCTGTATGATTGTGACTATGTGATCAATACTGCTGCTGAATCTCATGTGGGAAACAGTATTATTAGTAGTAAAGAGTTTATTGATAGTAACATTGTTGGTGTCCAGAATCTGCTTGATCTTATCAAGAACAAACCAATTAACTGTAATCGTCGACCAATATTCTTTCACTTTAGTACAGATGAAGTATATGGGGATATTGTTGATGGTGAGCATGTAGAAACTGACTTGCTGCACCCTAGTAATCCATATTCTGCTGCAAAAGCCGCTGCAGACATGCTTGTAATGGCATGGTCGCGAACTTACGATTTAGAATACATTCTTCTGCGACCAACAAACAATTATGGCATCGGCCAATATCCCGAAAAACTTATTCCATTATCTGTAAAAAATTTACGAAGAGATAAGAAGATTCGTCTTCACAATGCCGGTGCACCGGTTCGCAATTGGTTACATGCCGATGATACAGCAGAAGCAGTAATGTCGATTATCGACTCTGGTAAAGTTAATGAAATTTACAATGTCGCCGGCGGCTTTGAACAGAAAAACATCAACACTGTATTAAAAGTCATTGACAGTTATCACGAAGGTGATTATAATTGGCAAGATTACGTTGATTTTACATATTCTCGCGAAGGACAGGACGTCAGATACGCCCTGAATGACGACAAATTGAGATCCCTTGGTTGGAAGCCAAAGAGAAAGTTTGATGATGAGATCGATAGTATAGTTGAATACTACAAACAAAACTTTATATGGTGATATAGTGTCTGACAAGTGGTACGAAGGTTTAAGAAAGAGCATTATTGGAATACCGCTTTCTAATGATGCTCCGCCATGGCAATCATCTCCCCCTACACCTGAGAGCCAACTAAACGATTTAGGAAGCCGCGGCCCCTTTGTGGACGGTTTTAGAGATTACGTACAAGACGATGAGTTTGCCAAACTTGTAGAAGGCAAAAGAGTCGCTTATGTATGCCCGTCGCCGCATCTTAGAGGCATGAAGATGGGAGAATATATTGATTCGTTTGACTTAGTGGTCAGAGTTAACCAAGCGTATCACATGCTAGAAGATGATTGGGAAGACTATGGAAAGCGGACTGATATTCTAATAAACTGCCTTAACATCATAAAAATAAACGCTCTTCGTCGTAACATGGAGTATGCTCGTTCACTAAAATATATTGTATGTCCCATGGTTTCTATGTGGGATATAGGACGCGTCAATACTTTTTTGGATGAAGTCGGGACACCTTGGCATAATGTTAGTGATGGATATCTATTCAAAGTATTTAAAGAAGTTGGCACGACATGTAACACCGGCCTGATGGGCATCATTGACCTGCTTAACTACAATCCAAAAGAGTTGTATGTTACAGGGATGACTTTTTTTAACATGAACAATTTTGGTCAAGTTTACAACAACAACTACCACGCCGAGGCATTAAAAAACGGCAATTTTAAAGAGTCCTCTACCAAAATACCCAATTTTTCTGACCTGAGAATAGACATTCATCAACAGGTACCGCAAATAAAATATTTTCATAAAATGATATATTTTCACTATGGTGCACCATTAACTTTGGATGAGTATCTCGAAGAAAATTTTAAGAAAACAATCGATAAGGCAAAAAACAAATGAAAACTGTAGCAATGATTCCTGCTCGTATGGGCAGCACCAGAATCCCAAAGAAAAATATACGACTGTTAAATGGCGTCCCAATGATAAGTTATATAATTAGAGCAGCAAAAGCAGCCAACTGCTTTGATGAGATTTATGTTAATTCTGAGTCAGACCTGCTTGGTAAGATTGCTGTTGAGGAGGGGGTTAAATTCTACAAGAGACCTGAAAGGCTTTCAACTAACAGTGCTACGAATGATGAGTTTACCGCGGACTTTATGAGTAACATCGAGTGTGATGTTCTAATTCAGTTATTGCCAACCTCACCTTTCATTTCAAAAGATGATATTCAAAGTTTTACAAGCAAAATGATTGATGATAATTTAGACACTCTTATATCCGTGACTAACCAGCAAATTGAGTGCGTATACGACGGAAGTCCAATCAATTTTGATCAGAAGAAATTATCCCCACCTTCACAGGATTTAACACCAATCCAGCCATATGCATGCGGATTGATGGGTTGGAGAACAACAAATTATATGAAAAACATGAAGCAGTACGAATGCGGATATCATGGTGGTGATGGTAATATCGGTTTCTATGTTCTTGGTGGCTTTGCAATTGTTGATGTAGACAACGAAGAAGATTTTCAATTAGCAGAGGTTGTAGCCCGTTCTCTAGCGTCAGAACAGTACGCTCCGCAGTATTACGGAGAGGAGCACTCAGAAGTTGATGTGCCATCAATTTTGGTCAAAGATGGCGTTATGCACAACAACTTGCATGATGCAAACAAAGAGATTGTTAGTGTTAACGACATTAGAGCGTCTTTCGACAGCAGCACATCGTGGAGCCACAGAGTGGTCAATACTGAAAACAACAGCGCCACCATCATTCACCAACAGCCCGGACAAGGTAACCGCCGTCACTACCACCCAGATTGGAACGAGTGGTGGTTCATTATTGATGGAGAATGGATCTGGGAGATTGCGGGTGAAAAGAAATTAATCAAGAAAGATGATGTTGTATTTATTCAAAAGGGTGTAGTGCACAGGATCGAGGCCACTGGAGACAAACCAGCAATCAGACTCGCCGTCAGTAGGGAAGATGTTGCACACGTATACCCAGACGGCGAGCACACAAATGAAGATTGATTTTAACAATAAAAAAGTTCTTGTCACAGGCGGCACTAGAGGCATCGGTAGGCAGATCGCCGAAGACATGTTAAAACTTGGTGCCGATGTTACCATCACAGGCCGCGCGCGCGAAGTTGATTTCATGGGCGTAGAACACATACAGGTTGACTTCTTGGATGACAACGATACAAATAGATTTATTGAACAAATTTCAAACCGAACATACGATGTGTGCGTAAATAACGCTGGCATAAATAAGATTGACTCGTTATGTGATATTGGGCGAGAGGATTGGGACAACATTATGAAAGTAAATTTAACTACCCCCTTTCTGATACAGCAGGCAGTTGCTAGTAATATGATTAAGCAACGTCATGGCAAGATAGTGAATATATCTTCTATATGGGGCTCTATTAGCATTTCTAAGCGTGCTTGCTACTCCACTAGTAAGTTTGGTCTACGAGGCCTTACGCTGGCTTCAGCAGCCGAATTAGCGCAATTCAATGTACTTGTCAACACAGTCTCTCCCGGTTTTACGCTGACTGACTTAACTAGGCAAGTGTTGGGGCCTGAAAAAATGCAAGAAATATCACAAGACATCCCTATGGGCCGCATGGCTGAACCAAATGAAATTTCTAAGACTGTATTATTTATGGCAAGTGATTTAAATTCTTACATCTCTGGACAAAACATAATCGTTGATGGGGGGTTTGTAAATGTTTGATCCTCACTTTTGGATGCCTGAGTCTGTTAACGCCCTCGCGCCGGGAACCGATACGTTGTTCATGTTTATCTTGTGGGTCTCTGTTATTTCCATGGCCATAGTCTGTGGCGCTATGGTTTATCTGGCTGTACGCTACAGGGCCTCGTCGGATGTTAACCGTGACAACCCCCCAGAGGATCACCTTGGACTTGAGGTTACGTGGACTCTAATTCCGACAATTATTTTGATGATTATTTTCTATTGGGGCGCCCATGATTATGTTCACATGTCGGTACCTAAAGCAGATGCAATGGAAATTAGAGTTATGGGGCAAAAGTGGTTTTGGACGTTTGATTATCCAGAACAA
>MDTG01234466.1_pt1 | contig 22379 bp, 21 predicted proteins | sample 811421 | NCBI WGS metagenome assembly MDTG01 (sample SAMN05326645, study PRJNA326480) | marine metagenome | isolation source: seawater | place: Pacific Ocean: South East | collected 2011
AAGGGCTAGGAGGAAGTTAATACCCCGCTGGAGGCCAGGAGCCACGGGGGCTGTAGAGGATTATGTCTTTTTAAGACGGAAAATCCCCAGGACCCCAAAGGGGTCAGCTGGCCTTGCTTCAGCAGCGTATATTTGTGTTTTCGCCAGTGTTCCCCGTCGATCAGGTCGGCATCGAGTGCCCGGTATTTAATGATTTCAGGCAGTGTCAGTTGGCCATTCAGGCGATCGGGAATCTGTTGATAGAGGAACCACTCATAACGATCTAACAGGATATTGCCTGCACGATCCAGCAAGAATTCGCGTATTTTTTTTGATAGAAACCGGGTGTCGGCGTTTGCAATTGGGCCTGGGCGTTGAGTTCGCCTTGTGCATTCGCCAAGGCCGCCGCTAGGTGCTGGGTGCCATCGTTTCCTTCGAAGCGCAGACATAGGAACAAATCTCGTAGCAAACCTTTACGTAGACTGTCTTTCTCGTCGTAGTACTGCCACATGGATTCATCGACCGAGCGCCGCTGCTCATTCAAAAATAGGCAGACGGATTCCAGATCCTTTTTTGCCAGCAGGCCCAGTGCTTTTTGTCTTACGGTTGCAAACGGTTGCTGCAGATCAATGCTGTCATCAATAAACAAATGCAGTACAGCCGCCGCTTTGCTGACATTTTTGGCTGCTCGTTGCCAATCCTGATAAACCGCATCCTGCGCATACTCCTTTGCTTTATGTTTGGTCTGTCTGACATGATGCACAAAGCCATCAGCAATACGTTCCAGAGCCTGTTGCCATCGCGTTTGCAGATAGCACAATAAATATAACCGTTGGTTGCCTACGGTTTGCCGTTTCAGTTTGGCACCGTAGTAGTCGACTTTCTCCGCCAGGTGTTGTTGATTTTTCTGCGACAGCGATAGCATACCCAAAAGCTGATCCACTTCCGGTATCCAATGTTGGATATGGCGATAGACAACCAGTTCCTTTTCCAGCTCGGTTCCGGTGAAGTTGCGAGCTGATTGTCGCAACTGCCGAAACGGCAGTGGACCTTCGCCGTTAACTAACTCTGTCAGCACCTGCTTAAGCTCGTGTGACATTGCACACTCAAGCTGGGCTGCCATGTGTTCCTGCTCATCTCCCGCTACCTGACTGATTATCTTCTGCAGCGTGCTGTAAGCAGGGATCGCGATCTTCTGTCCCGCTAAATATTCAATGGCCGCATCGAAGAGGTGCCTTGGCGCTGTCCAGGCTCTGGCTTGCTGGGATAGGTAGGCACTTAACGCAAGTCCGTGTTCTTTGGCATTCCAGCGCTGGTAGTTGCAAAGCTGGAAGATACGTTGATAAATCCGTTCGTTCTCTTTGGGCGTGAGATTGAAAGGCCTACAGCCCGGTCCCGGTAAAACGGTTTGATGAACGTATTTGAGGTCCTGCTTGATCTGATGGAAACCGGGACTCAGCGCCACCGGCTTGGCCTTAAAATAGCCCAGCAGCACAACCAGCATATAGCGCTGGCCCCGGTGTCGGAGGCCTTGGGCGACTGCCCGTTCCTTATCGTTTAGCGCACAAATGGGGATCTCGAAAAAAGTAATACCCTTCTGGAGGCCACGAATGGCAAGGCCTCCAGAGCACTTTGTCGTTTTTGGACGGAAAATCCCTAGAACCCCTATATCCGAGTTGAGATGGATTCGAAAGTGAAGAAGAAAGTTAAGCAACAGGCTAAGCGCTGGTTCCTTATGTTTGATCGAGTGACTCGCGAAGCTTCTATGGACAACCCACTCACCAGTGAAGAGTTTTTTTCTGCAGAGAAAGAGCTCAGTCAGATGAAAGTAGTATGTCCCTTCCTAATCAACCGAAGCTGTAGCATTTATTCTGTTCGACCAGTGGCTTGTCGTACCTATGTTGTCGATGACAGTCCCTCGGTCTGCGAACAAAACCCAGTGAGAAACACGTTACCCAAGGCTCACGAAATCTACAAAGAGGCCTATGACAAACTTCACAACCTGGTGACACATACTCAGATGAGACCGCTAGTGTATGCGGTTTCTGAAGCCCTTGGCTTAAAGATTAAATTCAAGCCTTTGTTAATGTCCGCATACGTGAATAATGATGCCGAATACAAGTTGCCTGCATTGGGCGGCATGGTGGAATCTTAGCACCTTCATTCATGGTATGAGAAGTGCGAGAACAACTACAGGCCTTCCCACTCTAACCGATGATCCTGCTGAATCAGCTCCATCCAGGAGGGACCCTTGGTGTGGCCGGGAAAGTGTGGGGGCACTCCCGCCTGCTCAGCAAACTCAGGCCACTGACTCACCTCTTCAAGGATTTCTCGGATAATGGTCTTTGCTTTAGTTGGTCGAATGTCCGCATGCCGCGCCACTGCCAATAGATCGTCCGTCACAAAGTGATTACGCTTACCGTTGACGGTCATCTGGTGCTGGCTGGTCCAACCACTGCCATTGCAATAGGTAATGTCATAGGCGGGGGAGAGTGACCAGATTCCGGCTTTGTCCATTAAAAACGCAATGTTCTTGGTGTGATCGTCCTGATTGCGGGCCACGACGTTAAACACAACCCTTCGAAAGAATTGTTCAAATTCCGGCTTGGGCAGATCCAGATCCCGCATCACACCGATGGCTTGTTCGTAGGAATAGGCGCCAGCCTGGTTAAAGTCATAATGCGCCAACCCACAGAGGGACTGCATATGGATCTTTTCGCCACCGTCTTTACGGTCAAACCGTCGGGTCATAAAATGAGAACGGCCGTTTTCCTTAAAAATACGGCATTCTGTCATGTTGATGCCACAGGCGATGGCCATTAGATAATAGGCGTATTCCACTAGACTATAGCCTTTGGGATCTGCTAATACTTCGTGATCCCGGTTTTCTTCCACCCCGTCGAACTTCAATAACCAGTAACCAAAGCCGGCATCGGTTTTCACCTGTCCGGAACGCACTTCCTGCGTATCCGGGTTCCATTCAATCACCGCTTTAGCGCGGGCGCCGCCGGCCGAAGTCCCGACCGAAATAATCTTTTCCAGCGCTTGCTTCTTGTTGGCATCCGCCCCGGCCAAATCCACAGCCATGGCTTGCTTGGCACTCAACGCTTCATTAGCCAGTCTGACCAGTTCCGCGATCTCGATGGGTTGGGCCGTTTCATCCCAGGTGGCTATAGCAGGTTGGAACTCCAGAGCACCCATGCCCCGTGAACCGATATAACTGAGGCGCTCCAAAGGACTGAAACTGTCCGGGGAACGACCCTGGCGTTCCAACCATTGATTGATCAGTCGATTACCAAATTTGTCCGGTAACGAGTCGGCCAGCAATCCCGGCAGCCCTTTGAAGGTTTCCCGGTTTAGTGTGGGAAAGGAAAAGGATCGGTTGCTCAATGGCATCATGATCGGGGAAGGCTCGATACCCGATGTTTGAAATGCCGGGTCATATTCAAAATAGCCTCGATCATTGGTCCAAATCAAGGTACCGATTTGTCGCCCCCATAACAGCACTCGGGCGACCGCTTGAGTAGTGTCTGCCATTTAATCATCCCCCCAGGTCCAGGGCTTTTTATTGCTTCCTTCATGTGTACTCTGACCGGAACGGGAAGCTCGTTGTCGGGTTTTTGCCTGTAACTTTTCAATCTGTACCAGGGCCTCGGCCCGGGGTGGAGGAGCCGGCAGAAACTGATCCAGTTCCTCTAGCTTGCCCAACGCCCGGAGAACGGCGACCACGTTCAATAACCCCACACTTTTTGTACCATTTTCCAGGTTATAGAGGGTGCGCTCAGTAATACCGGCTTTCTCCGCCAGATCCACCATGGTGATATTCTGGCTGAGCCGGGTCGCCCGGAAGCGTTCTCCAAGCCATTCCAGGACTTTTTGGTTGCTCAGATGTGATATCGACATAAAAGGAAATATATTGCCGATTGAGATCGTTTTAGGTTTATATAAGAACTATATTTCCATTTCTAAGTACTGTCAAGCTCGTGGGATGAGCGCAAACTATAAGCAACCACCTCCAGCTTAACGGGAACCGTCCCACCTAAACCAAAGGCTTCGTCACGTTCAATAAAACCCAACCAGGAAAAATACCCAACCTCACCATCGTGCCGCAGAATACCCACCACTTCCCCAGACCGCTCCCGATCCAGCAGGATATTCCGGTAATTCAACTTACGTAGGAGCATTGGCATACTGAATATACTTTACTGTTTTGGTGACTGGTAATATATACAGTGTAATGCTTAGGCTACTAAGGAGTGAAATGGAAGTTGGGCCATCAATAGTATTATAAATAACAAAAGCATTGAGGTTTATGTGACTTTAATACTAAACGTTCTTCACAAAGATATGTCTGTTTTAGCCGCAGAAATAATGGCGAGAGCAGAGTGGTCAATTTCGCCGATGTCCTTTTCTTCCGTACCTCTTGGAAAAGGCTACGCAGTTCATGACTTCAATAAAGTCACAATAAATTCAAGTAGGACGCTGGCTCTAGGTATCGCAGGCCTTACGCAAGATCATGGTTATACTCAGAAGATTGAGCATAGTGAAAAAATCGATGACGCGTTACAAGCGATTCGAAAGCACATCGAAGGTTTTGTGCCTATCTATGATCGCGGCAAATTAAGAAAATTGTCCCAGTTTAGTGCTAATGAGGGGATGGCTCCAGAACCCCATTTAGCTAGATATTTTCGAGCCCAGTAGCTCAAAATGCGGTTAGTTCCAGACGCTCTTCGCTGAGTCAGTCGCAGGCTGGATCATGCCTTGCCTGTCACCACCTCCGCTGAATTGGTAGTGTGTCATCGGCAAGTGCTTCGCGCGCCAAAGCATCTCCAGCGAAGTTGAGGGTCGCAGCATGGGTGCGTCACCATGACGATCAAAGTAATAGCTGTTCGAGGTAGCACAGTTGTGGTTCAGGAACACAGTCCCCTGCTGGCGCTTCTGTATGTCCTGGAAGTAACTATCATGCGCCTCTTGCCGAACCTCGACTCGCGTTGCTGCGCGCCTGTGGGACTCACGAATACACCTCGACAGGTGAATCGCGTTACCCTCCACCATTTTGAAATAAGACGTACCGATCAGGGCGTAAGGGCCGAGCATGATGTAGAAGTTCGGATAGCCCGGTATGGTCAATCCCTCGTAGGCTTGGTAGCGATTGTCATGCCAGAACTGTCCAAGGTCGGTGCCGTTGCTCCCGATCAGTTCGAAGGAGGGGATATTGCCTTTCTCGAATGTCTTGTAGCCGGTGGCGAGCACAAGTACGTCAATGGGGCGTGACTTGCCGTCGTTAGTGGTGATTCCCCTGCGGGTGATGTGTCGAATCGGTGTTGTCACCAGCTCGACGTTGTCCTGCGCGAAGGTTTTGAAATACTCGTTGGAGAAGGTGGGGCGCTTGCAGCCAAAGCCATAGGCAGGGCTGAGCTTCTCCCAGAGATCCTGCCGATCAGGAAGTTGTTCGTACATGTTTTGGAGGGCAGCCTTCTCGCAGGCACGCACGATCCAGGGAGCTTGGCGGTAGTAGATTGCGGACAATACCATCAGGGTTTCGCTGGAAGCGTCCGTTACACTGCGAATACCTTGCTGTAAAGCAGGTGAGGCGCGAAATAGGGTTTTTAGCCAGCCCGGCAAGGTTCGATCCGGCTTTTTTAGCACCCAGATAGGTGTTCGTTGGTAAACATCAAGTTGGCGGACCTGTCGAGCAATTTCTGGCACCAGTTGCACCGCGGTAGCTCCGGTGCCGATGACCGCGACACGCTTGCCCTTCAGGTCGATGCCCTTTGGCCAGCGGGCGGTATGGATGATATCGCCTTCGAAGTTGTCGAGACCCTCGATGTCGGGTAATTTGGGCGTGATCAGCCCCCCCCCTGCGGAAACCAGATGTCGCGCCCGCAGGGTTTTGCCCTGTTTCAATGACAGTACCCATAGGTCATTGTGCTTATCAAATCGGGCCTGTTGCACTTCGATGCCAAAGCGAATGTGTGGGTAGATCCCGTATTTGCTCGCCACTCGACGAGTGTATTGATACAGCTCGCTGCCCGGTGCGAATACCCGCGACCAGTTGGGGTTCTGTTCGAATGAGAACGAGTAAGTGAACGAGGTGATGTCCACGGCAATTCCAGGATATCGATTGTCACGCCAGGTGCCACCGACATCATAGCTGCGCTCGAGGATAAGGATGTCGTCGATACCGTCCGCTTTGAGTTGGATAGCGGTTCCAATCCCAGAGATGCCGGCACCCACAATGATGACTTCGTGGTCAGGGCGCGCCGAATGCATCGATTCCTCAGGTGCAAAGGCAGTCATGTTCATGCGACGGTCTCCTGTACGTTGGAGCAAGCCGGAACGTCGTTACCAAAATCGTGGCGATTTTGAGCTTTAACCGGGGCACTGCGTAACTGCGCTTGTACGAAGTTGATCAGCCGTTCGGTGTCTTTTCGTGCTTCCGGCAGCAGTAGCCGCAAGATCGGCCAGACGTGCGGCATGTCTGGTCGCGATAGCAGTTTCACTGGCACGCCTGCCTGGCGTGCGCGTTCGGCCACGGCATAGGCATCATCGCGCAAGCATTCCTCCTCGCTCACCGTCAGCATCAATGGGGGTAGCTGTCGGTAATCGCCCCGGCAGGGGGAGGCATAGGGGTGCAGCGGATCGGCGCCCTGCAGATAGAGCTTTGTGGCACCATCGATCATTGCTTGGGAAAGCATCGGATCGGAATCGTTGTTAGCTTGCCGGGACATCAACTCGCCGGTGGCATCGGCACCTGGAGAGATGGCGATGGCACATACCGGCATCGGAAGTCCCTCGTCACGCGCACGAAGTAGTGTTACCAGCGTCAGATTACCGCCGGCAGAGTCACCGGCGACAACCAGTGGCCGAGAGTCCTCAATCAATTCACGGTAAACGCACAGGGCATCGTCCGGTGCGGCCGGATAGGGATGCTCCGGAGCAAGCCGGTAATCGGCAAGAAAAATGCGCGCGTTCAGCGCCTGGGCCAACCTGCCACAAAAGTTGTGGTAGGTGTCGAGGCGGCCACCGACAAAAGCGCCGCCGTGCAGGAAAAGCAGCGTTACGGTCGGAGTGGCGGTGGTCAGCCACTGTCCTGGGATATCGGCGACACGCGAATACCTAAGGCTAACACCGCTTGGCAGCAGTGCGGGTAACAAAGGCGCATTCATAACCTTACGCAAATGACAAACCAGATGTTCGGGATCCTGAATATCGCGTTTCATCACAACGCGGAAAAGGGGCTTAATAATTTTTGCAGGAAGTGATGCCATTAGTGTCTCCTAATTCAGTCGGCCAGCAGGTGATAGGTCTCACCCACGATACGGGTGTACAAGCGAGGCATGAGGCGTTTGAAACGCCAAGCCATGCGGCCATCAATTTGCGGCAGCATATAAAGTTCCCCACGATCCAGCGTATCGAGTGTTTGTCGGGCGACCTTGTCGGCTGTGATCAGGGCGAAGCGGGTCATGGCGGCACGGGCAAACTCTCGGCGCTTTTCCGGCAGTTTGCCATCATTGACGATGTTGGTGGGTACCACGGTAGGACACAGTGCTGTGACGTTTACGCCAGTGCCAGCCAGCTCGGCGGCCAGTGTTTCCGACAGCGCAAGTACACCTGCTTTGGTGACGTTGTAGGTGCTCATCTCCGGCGCAGCGCCAAACGCGGCGGCGGAAGCGACATTAATGATGCCGCCATAGCCGAGATCCCGCAGTTTCGGCGCAAAGAAATGGCAGCCGTGAATGACACCCCACAGGTTGACGTTCATACACCAGTGCCAGTCTTCCAGAGATACCTCGCCGATGGGGCCGCCCAGACCCACGCCCGCATTGTTAATTACCAGTGTCACCGGACGGCCTAGTAGTTTCTCGGCTTCATCGCTGAGGGCGGCCATCTCTTCTGCATCGCCGACGTCACAGCGATGGGGAATGGCCTTACTTCCTAGCGCCTGTATGCTGGCGGCGACCTGTTCGGCTCGTGCCTCATTGATGTCTGAGCAGATTACCACACCCCCACGGCGCGCCAATTCATACGCAAAGCTACGGCCAATACCACTGCCAGCTCCAGTGACAACAGCGGCTGCGTTGCGGGAAGGTGGTAAAGGTTGTTTCGTCATAAGAACTCCTCAGGCGGGTTGCGCCACTGGATGCAGACCGTCGCCTATCCGAGGGCCGGACTGGTGCTTCCGTACCGCCTCGAACGCCTTGTGGGTGTCGTTGGTTTTCTCGTAAACACGCTTCCAGACCCTGATAATCTCCCGATTGTCATCATCCCAAGGGTGGAAGGTGGGGGAGAAGTAGGGAAAGATGCCTGCCAGCACTTTGGACAGAATGCCCGGTTTAAGGAACAGAATCCTGGTCATGTAGGCCGCTGAACGCAGGTTGAGGATTTGCTTGTCCTTATAGAGCAGGAACGCCTGATTGCCGACCATGAGCGGAAAGCCGAGAGTGATAGCCAGCAGCATGCCGCTGGTGCGCAGGCGATAACTACGCAGGCCGCCACCGCTGGCGTCGACGAACACATCAAAGCTGACACTCTTGTGTTCAGTTTCCTCAACGAAGTGCCAGTACAGCATGGCACGTAATTCAGGATGTGTTTCATCGAATAGCTCCGGGTGCTCCAGCAGCACCGCGGAAATGATAGCAGTGAAATGCTCGAACGCCGCCGCAATAGAGCTTTGCATGTCATCGCTCAGGCGATGCTGGAGCTCCTTGCGAATGTGCTTGAAGATCCCCTCGACCTTGTCGATAGGGACGCCCTGTTGCACGCATATGGCGTTCATCTCGTCATGCTCACGGGCATGGATGCGCTCCTGGCGGATGAACTCCAGCGCGGCCTTGCGCACTTCCGGGTCGCGCAATTTATCGAGCTGACGCCGTGCTGAATTCATTACCCAGCGCTCCCCATCCGGCACTGCGGCCAGAATGGCATTCATCCAATGTGTACACCAGGGGTCTTTGTTAAACCAGTGGCGCGCGACCGTCTCACAGTTCATTGGGAAATGGATGTCGCGCGTTACAACTTCGTCATAACCGATCTTTCGACTTGCCAGCGCCATTTGTCTGTTCTCCTAGTAGATTTCTTCATACTATTTAATTGGTCGACCAACCATATTATGTGTCTTGGTGACCTAATGGTCAAGCAGGTGTTAAACAAAAGGGTGGAAGATGTGTGTATTTGGCACAAAAGAAGGATCGCTTTGAGAGTTGCTGATCAAGTGGGAGCGGGGTTGTAGAATTGAAAAAGGTGCGCTACGGAAACATATCGACTAAAATCATCGGCTTGCTTACGCAGGAGGATGAAGTGAAAAAGAAAAGAGAGCCCCAGCAAGTAAAAGGGTCTGACCGCGACTTTGTGTTAAATTCTGCCGCTCGGCTGTTTCGAGAGCAGGGCTATGATCGGACGACGGTGAAAGAAATTGCCGAAGCATGCGATTTGCTGCCCGGAAGCCTTCATTATCGCTATCAAGCCAAGGAAGACATTCTTGTTGATCTGATGCGGCTGGGCTTGGAGCATGCTTCGAGCGCTGTCTACAGGGCGGTGACAAGCGCAACAGATCCTGTAGAGCAATTACGGCGAGGAATAAATTCGCACCTGGAATTAGTAGTCAGTGGCTCGGATATGGTCTACGTGCTGCTGTTTGAATGGCGTTCCTTGCGCGGTGAAGCACGAGCGGAAATGATCGAACTGCGTGACCGCTACGAGGCATTATGGGGCGCTATGCTTAGGTCTCTTGCAGATGTAGGGGTGCTACGTGAGGATGTTGATCAGGATTTGCTGCGCCTTATCGGTCTTGGAGCACTCAACTGGGTAGCAACCTGGTTTCGTGAAGATGGTCGCTATTCGCTTGAGGAGATAGGTGATTTCGTCTGGCGAGTGATTCGCGACGCGGTGCTTAAGGATTAGGTGCATAGTTCAGACTTAACCTGAGGGTTTCATTTTCGAAGAAGTGAGGATCTCGGCGGTTTTAACAGAAGCTCATCTACTTTCCAAACGAAACGCCAATGCGTAAAGCGCTGGCACGAAAAAAAGCGTAATGGCGGTGCCTACAATGACACCACCAATCAGAACGTACGCCATCGGCCCCCAGAAAATATCGGTCGTCAAAGGGATGAACGCGAGTGCAGCAGCCAGAGCGGTTAACACCACCGGTCTTGCGCGCCTGACAGCCGCCTCGACGACCGCATCTGACGGCAGCATGCCATCCTCAAGGTTATCGCTGACCTGCTGGGTTAGAATTAAAGTATTGCGCATTAATATTCCCGCCAATCCGATCAGCCCAAGTAAGGCGACAAATCCGAAAGGCTGCTTGAAAATCAGCAGTGCTACGACCGAGCCAATGACGCCCAAAGGTGCTGTTAACAGCACTATCACAACACCAGGAAAACTTCGCATTTGCAGCACCACGCAAGTTACCATCAGGGCAATCATCAGTGGGAAAACCTGATTTATAGAGTCCTCTGCTTCTTGTGAACGTTCCAGACTACCCGCAATATCAATCCTGTAACCATCAGGGAGCGCTGCATGAATTGATTCCAGATCCGCCCATAATGCTTTGGTGACATCTTGTGGCTGCGCATTCTTTACCTCCCCGCGAACAGCCAGAAAGAGCTCTCGATTGTGTCGTCGAATCATGGCATCTTCGTAAGCCAGTTTCACCTCGCCCAGATGCGAAAGTGGTATCTTTTGACCCTGTTCATTGCGGAGTTCATAAATGGGTGGCTCATTTTGGGCTCGCTTGGCACCCTGGCCGCGAACGTAGACATCAACAGTTCTGATGTCTTGTCTGACCTCAGCTATTGGAACTCCATCTGTTCGATATTGCATTTGTTGAGCAACTGAGAGTGGTGTCAATCCCATTAGTCGAAGGCGCTGTTCATCTATTTCCAGCTTCAATGTCGGTACACGTTGATCCCACTCCAAATGCGGATTGACGACGTGAGGGTTGTGGGACATGACCTCCCTGACTTGGTGGGCCACTTTCCTTAAGGTCGCAGGGTCTTGTCCGACGACACGGAAGCTGACAGGCCAGTCAACTGGCGGCCCGAACAACAGGCGTCTGATACGAATACGCGCCTCGGCAAAAGTACCATTGGCAACATGTTGGTCTAATGCAGCAATAATTCGGTCACGCTCAACCGGTCCCGTCGTTGTTACGATTATTTTAGCAAACGAAGAGTCCGGATGCTCGGGGTTGACCGAGATGAAAAAACGTGGCGCCCCGCCACCGACATAACTGGCGTAGTTTTCAACACCACCCATGGAATCTAATAGTTCTTCAAGACGTTTGACGGTCGTATCCGTTGTCGTGACCGATGTACCTGGTGCTAGATTCACATCGATCAAAATTTCGGGCCGATCCGAGCCTGGGAAGAACTGTTTTTCCACCGGCCCTACCATGCCTGCGACGCTTAGCACTAACATCGCAAAGGTAATAAAGACCACGGTCCGCCGATGGCGAACACACCACGTAATCAAGGCCCGTAGATACTCGTACACCCGGGATGACTTGTAGTGATCGCCCATATTGCCGGGTTTCTGCTTGGGTGCACGTAAAATCTTTACGCCCAAATAAGGGGTAAAAGTAACGGCCACCAACCAACTGATAATGAGCGAAAAAGCCAAAACCCAAAATATATTGCCAGCGTATTCACCTACCCCAGATTTGGCAAATCCAATCGGAACAAAACCAAACATGGTAACCAGAGTGCCGAATAGCATAGGCGAAGCTGTCGCATTCCAGGCATGAGTGGCGGCACTTACTTTACTCCAACCTTCTTCCAGTTTTACCAACATCATTTCAATCGCAATGATGGCATCATCAACCAATAAACCCAACGCGATGATTAGTGCCCCTAAGGTAATACGATCCAGATTGATATTGGCGGATTTCATCAGCACAAACGTCAGCCCCAGGGTGATTGGAACAGCGATACCCACGATCAAACCGGCGCGCAGTCCTAATGATAAAAATCCAATACTCATCACCACGATTACGGCCACCAGAAACTTCACCTGGAACAAATTAACTGCCGCTTTAATGGCATCCGTCTGATTGGTGATTTGATCCAGTTCCATACCCAAGGGAAGCTCAGCTCTTGTTTTGCTTAGAAACGCGTCAAGGCGTTCACCAAATACTAATCCGTTTTCACCCTTGTTCATGACCACGCCGACCAGTATTGCATCTTCTCCATTGACACGAGCAAAATACGACGGTGGTTCCTCGTAACCTTGCGTAATGACGGCAATATCACCCAGCCGGATTAGATGGTCACCGGCACGGATAGGGACCTGTGCCAATCGCTGAGGATCAGACAGATCTGAATCGAGCCGAAACCTTAGGCGCGGCCCGGTGGTGTCAATCTGACCGGCCGGGATAAGCGTATTGTATGCTCTTATCGCGTCGAATACGGCTTGGGATGAGATGCCGCTGTTCGTCATAACAACGTTGTCTAAATCGACATAGACTCTCTCTTCGCGCTCGGCGATCAAATCGGCTTTGCGGGCACCGGGAATGAGTTGTAATTCATCTCGGAGCCGCTCGGCGTAACGTGTTAATTTTCGCACCGGAAGGCCGGGCGCAGAAAGGCTAAATAGGCTGAAATACACATCGGAAAAGTCATCATTGACGATCGGCCCTATAACCCCTTCAGGCAAATGTGAAGACAGATCCAGCATGCGCTTTCTAACCTGAAACTGTAGTTCCGGCGTTTTATTTTGTGGCGTGTAATCATGAAATCGAACCTGGATATCAACCCGGCCTGCCTTGACTGTCGTTTTGATTTCGTCAAGATATTCAATTTTCTGGATGCTCTTCTCGATTGGGTGAGCCACTTGCTGTTCGATCTCTGCAGGAGTGGCACCTGGCCAGACTGCTGAAACCACTAACATTTGTATTGTAATAGAAGGGTCTTCCGCACGTCCCAATGAAGCAAAAGCATAAGCCCCTGCGAACACGGATAAAATCAGGAAATAAAGAGTAACTGATCGCTCTCGTACTGCAAGTGCCGATAGATTAGGAAAGCTCATTGCGCGTATTCTTTAACAGGAATCCCTGGTACTAGCAGATGAGTACCTAAGGCGATAACACGATCACCAGTCTTAAGGTCTTGCCCTTGAATTTGAGCTGAGATAGGCGTCACCCCAACCACCGCAACGGTCTGGGGTTGGGCCTGTTGATCGACAATTTGCCAGATTTGGGTATTACTTCCTCGCTCATCCAGTGCCGCCAGTGGAACTGAATAGACCTGTGTGGGAGAGTCAGGGACCATCATGCTGACCCTGACCAACATACCCAACTGTAATTCGTTACCAGAGGACTCAATCTGATAACGAGAACGCCAGGTTCTGCTGTATTCGTTAGCCGCGCCAGCGGTTTCACGAAGCTTTAGTGGTATGCGGGCATCATCGATATGGGCTAGCGCTTCTGTCGGTGGAAAAACACTCCTGGGTAGGAAAACTTCGATCTCTAACTCGCGAGTATCAGCCAATATTCCTAGGGGTTGTCCAGTCTTTACCACTTGCCCCGGCATCCCTGTGACATTCACCAAGATACCTGGCCTTGTAGCGGTTAGGGACGTATGCTGAAGCGCAATTTCTGCTTGTCGAAGTCTAGCCTGGGCAGCCTCTTTTCGCGCTTGCGCTGCACGTTTGGACAACAAGGACGCTTCAAATATACTTTGGCTAATACTGTTCTGTTCGATCAAGCGGCTGTCCCGAGCGAGGTTGGATTCCGCGTGTATCAATTCAGCTTCAGCAGCTGTCAATTGGGCCTTTGCAGCCTCCAGGCTTTGTTCAAATTCCCTTGCGTCCAACAAGAATAATGGCTCGCCGGTTGCCACAATTTGACCGGAGTCCACATACCGTTTCAGAATTCGGCCACCTACTTGAAAGGCTATAGCAACCTCTGTACGCGCCTCTACTGTGCCTGTAATCCCTTGAGGCACGGTCGTAGAATGCTCTGACACTACCGCAGTGTATACTGGATGGGGTCTGTTCAGTACAGTATCTAAGTGAGAGGACTCCTGACAGCCATACAGTGTTAACAGCGAAAGAAAGAGAGCTAGACGCATGAAAAGTAAAACCCCGGCAATTAATGAACGTGAGCGTACACATAGCATATCGGGCCATGGTAAGCAGAGAAAACACACACAGATAGCCGTGCTGCGTTAATAATTGCGAATCATCCTGGGAGGTCGATCTGAATAATATGCATTAACTTTCATGTTTGCCGCTATTGGCAATATGGTGAAATACCAGACATCGAGGAACAATGGTTAGCGTCCTTAAGCTCTAGCTCCAAGAGGGGAGCCTCCACTAATTGCCGGTCGGTTGAAGATACATTATTTGGCTTCGAATCATTTGATTCACTCACAACACTAACAAGAAATACGTTTATCGCTGTTAAGCAGCTCAGAATGGCAATGAACTCAAGCACAATGATCCCCCCTTTTGAAGATAAACGTAAAGTAGCGCACATCCAGAGGTTGGTCAACCACCCAATGACCGTGCAACAAGTCTATAGTATTGAGGATGAGGAGAAGAAGGGGCAAATAAGCAGACACCTACGCTACATGGCCACCTGGCTCAAAATCGTGGGTTTTCGTTCAGATGCCCCCCCGCTGGTCCGTTATGCCGTCGCAGAGTCTGACAGAGGAATTTTGTTTCTTGCTAAAATGTCCTGGTATAGTATTGATATTTGGTTGGCCACCCAATAAAATATCCGTAGAGGTTGACACCCTGTGAAGGCTTGTACGGAGGCCCTTTATGATGAACGCGATACCAATAAAGCCACGAAAAGTAACCTTTGATGTGTCTACTGTTCCACGACATTGGAATGGTGGAGACCCTGTGCTAACTCGTTTCTTTGATGCCCTGTCAGTGCATTTCCCCGAGGGTGAACGGTTTTTTATCCAGTCGGTACGGAATTTCCAGGATCGGGTAAAGGAGCCAGGTTTGCGTGAGGATATTCGCCACTTTATTCGTCAAGAGGGGCAGCATGGTATTGTCCATGATCGCTTCAATGAGGTGATGGTTGGGCAGGGTGTTGATGTTGACAAGATTACCAGCAATCTGCGGCGTTTCATTCGCTCGTCACAAAAGTACTTGCCAGAGAAGTATCAGCTGGCGATGACTGCGGCATTCGAACATTTTACGGCCACTCTGGGCGAGGCAATGCTTAAGGATGAAACTGACATGTTTACCGAAGCAGACCCTGTGATGAGGGCGATGTTTCTCTGGCATGGTGTGGAAGAGGTTGAGCATAAGGCAGTAGCCTACGACGTCTACCAAACGGCGGCGGGCGGCGGTTATCTGTCACGGGTCTCGGCGTTGGTAGTGACCATGCTAATGATTCATCTGGTGGTCGGGCCAGTGTTCGTGAACATGTTGCGTCTAGATGGCGCCATGCGCCAGCCTGGGGTGTTGATGCGTGGGCTGAATCGTCTCTATGGCCGACGTGGTATTCTAACTCGAATGTTGCCTGAATTCTTGGCCTGGTTTCGCCCCGGCTTTCATCCTTGGGATACGGGCATGCCAGAGAAAGTGGCGGCATGGCTGGAAGAGTATGGGGATCATGGCGACCCAATGCGTGCATCCGCTGCCGTTTACGGAAGCTCGCCGATGAGCGAGGCAGCCTGAGTGGATGGCGAAAAGGCGGTTATGACTCACTGCCATAGGCCGGGCAGGCACTGTGGCAGTTCAGCAATACGTGACTTACTTGAGTACCATGGCTTATTTATGAGCGAAGCTTGCTGTTTCGGCCTTGGGGCTGGGCTCGGTATTACTTACGTGGAGATACCAGGCTCCAGTACCCCTTTCATTGTTCATGTGCGCTCAATGGGGTTCGAGGAGAAGGTGTTTAATACCTTAGAGGTTCCCTTTTCTTGGACCAGTTACAGCAACAAGCCGTCTGCCAGCACCGATCTCTACCAGGCATTGCATGAAAACCGACCTGCATTGCTTTTAACGGATATCTATCATCTGCCTTATTTTGGCAGTAGCACGCATTTTCCAGGGCATGCCATTGTGGCATGGCTCCGCAACGAAGAGCGCAACGAGGTGCTGGTTAGCGATACGGAGCGCCCGGATTTAATTGCGGTTGCGGCTAAGAACTTGGCTGATGCACGTTTCTCGACCGCGCCACCCTTCATTCATCACGGTAACATGTTCGCGCCTCACGCCATTGATTCCAGTGTAACTCCAGAACGTGTGCGGCGAGCAATCTTCGACAATGCCTACGCGTTGGCTAATGGAAACCGTTTTAGCGGGCTTGCGGCTTTGGATACCTGGGTTGATGCGCTACCACGCTGGTCAGCGGAGGAAAACTGGCGATGGTCGTTGCGCTTTGCCTATCAGGTGATCGAAAAGCGCGGTACAGGTGGCGCTGGATTCCGTGCCATGTATGCCGATTTTTTGGAAGAAGTGGGAGAAATGCTCCCCGCTGTAATTCATGCGAATTTAGTAGAATTAATGCGCAGTGCGGCAGCGAGTTGGTCTGGTTTGGCTGAGACTTTGAAACAGGGCTCCGAGTCAATGGTGTTCCCCTTCGTTGAAATAAAGAGCGCCATTAATCATGTAAAGATGCGCGAGTCACATTACGTGAAGTATGCGCTGGATGTCCTGGCCTAAGTCACAGCAAATCCATAGGTTCTTGGATGCAATTAATTATATAAGAAGTTACCAATGATTGAGGAAGATACCTTGGCGGCGGATCGTAATATGACCATCGCCGAAACATTTTTTGGAACATCTCATCCCTTGTTCAATGCGTTTGGTGTACAGGTGGAAGAAATCGGCAAGGGGCGAGCAGTGATGAGTCTTGCCTGCCGTCCTGTCCTTTGCAATCGAGTTGAGGGTGTTCATCGCGGAGTGGTAGTCACGTTGCTAGACACCAATTGTGGGCTGGCGATATTTTCGCGACTCGGTGATATGCGTCCGATTGCCACTATTGATCTTCGTGTCGACTTTATCAAGGAAGCGCCTAGCGGGGAGGGTATTTTCAGTGAGGTGGAGTGTTATGCGGTGCAGGGTGATATAGCTTACGTCCGCGGGCGCGCTTACGCGTGCTCTGATCACTCTTTGTTGGCTTCGGTGTCAGGCTCCTTTGCTGTTGGTACTCTTGGTCCAGCGTTTGATTCAGCGATGAAAGAAAGGAGCTAGGAAATGAGTGAACCAACTGTGTTTGAAGCTCCACGAATGAATAAAGTGCAGAAAGAGATGCTTGTGAATACCCCTTTTGTGGAGTTTCTGGGGCTTGAAGCGGTGGATTCGGATAAAGGTATAGCTTATCAATTGTCTTTCCGTGAGGAGCATATCGGCAATACACTGCTACGCACTTTTCACGGAGGCATTCTCGCTAGTTTTGGCGAAATCACAGCGGCCCTCTATCTGGTGCAATCGCTTGATCTGGATAAAGAACCTTCGTGTAACAGTATGACCTTTGACTATCTCCGTCCCGCGTTTGCTGGGAGCATTCGTGCCGAGCCTCGCCTTATCCGTGCTGGCAGACGTTTTATCGTTGTTTCTGTCGATATCTATCTGGAAAAGAAACTCGTCTCAATCGGACGTTTTATCTACACCCGTTAATATAAGGAGCTTGTTGTGATCATATCACAGACTTTGCGCCGTGCCGTGCAGCAACATCCCAATGGTACTGCGACGATCTATAAAGATAGAAAGCAGTCATGGCGGGAGTTTGAAGGCCGCGTGGCTAGACTTGCCGCAGGCCTGCTGTCATTGGGGATAGAAAGGGGAAGCCGCATTGCGATCTTGTCTCTCAATAGTGACCGCTATCTCGAATATTTCTATGCGGTGCCCTGGGCTGGTGCCGCCCTTAATCCCGTCAATATTCGGCTTGCTCCCCCGGAAATCGCCTTTACTCTTAATGATTCCGGCTCGTCAATCTTGTTTGTGGATGACACCTTCAGTGCGATGCTACCGAAGTTGCGTCCGCTGCTTGATAGTGTCGAACATGTGGTGTTTATGGGCGACGGCGAGTTACCGGAAGGTTGTGTTAGCTACGAGGCGTTGATTGACGCGTCAAAACCTATACAGGATCTCAGCAAAGGCGGAAAGGAGCTCGCCGGACTTTTCTATACCGGGGGTACCACCGGCCGGTCCAAAGGCGTGATGCTGAGTCATGACAACCTCGTTTTCAACGCGCTTAATGTGGTGCCGGAAATGAGTTACGGGCCTGACACTATTTATATGCATGCGGGTCCGATGTTTCATCTGGCTGATATGGCAAGCACCTTTGCAGTAACCCTGGCCGGTGGAACCCACGGGATTGTGCCACGTTTCGAAGTCGGCGATGTGCTGGGCTTCATTGAGCGCGAGAAAGTCACACACACGCTACTCGTACCTACAATGATCAACCTTCTCGCGTCGTCCGGAAAAATAAAGGATTTCGATGTCAGCAGCGTGAAGCGCATGCTGTATGGCGCGTCGCCGATGCCAGAGGCAGTATTGATCAGTGCCATGGAGCAGATGCCGCACGCCTTGTTTGCCCAGGGTTATGGGCAGACAGAGGCTTCACCCATCATTACCGCGTTGGCCCCGGAGTTCCATTTGCCGGGAGGCGACAAGCTACGAAGTGCGGGCAGGGCTGCGCTGGGTGTCGAGGTTGCCATTCTTGACAAAAATGATGTTGAGCTACCGCGTGGTGAAGTCGGGGAGATCTGTGCCAGAGGTGGGAACGTTATGCTCGGTTACTGGGGAATGGAGCAGGCATCGGCCGAAACTCTGCGCAACGGCTGGTTGCATACCGGTGATCTCGGCTATATGGATGAAGATGGGTTTGTCTTTATCGTCGATCGTAGCAAGGACATGATCATCAGTGGTGGAGAGAATATCTTCTCTGTCGAAGTGGAAGGCGCCATCTACAGCCATCCTGCTGTGCAGGAATGTGCGGTAGTAGGGATTCCCCACGACGAATGGGGCGAAACAGTGCATGCCATCGTGGTGCTTTGCGAAGGTCATACTCTTAAGGAAGATGAGCTGTTGGTCCATTGCCGGGAGCGCATTGCGGGCTACAAGCTCCCTCGAAGCGTCGAGTTTCGAAGCGAGCCATTGCCCATAAGTGGTGCCGGTAAGATTCTCAAAAACGAACTTCGAGCTCATTACTGGCGGCAGAAGGAGCGGGGGGTCAACTGAACCACTGTTTTCGCTAAGATCAATTACTAGCACGGAATAAACCATGAATCTTGAATTTACACAGGAAGAGTTGGATTTTCAAAAGTCCATACGCGCATGGATGCGGGAAAACGTACCTGAAGAGCTTGAGCGCGTGTCAGCACTTGGCAATATGCCAACCAAGTCGCAGCAGCAACAGTGGGAGAGGAGTTTGGGTAAACAGGGCTGGCTGGCGCTAACTTGGCCAGAACAGTACGGTGGGCCAGGCTGGACGGCGACGCAGCGCTATATCTTCGATATTGAAAGGGCGATGGCCGGAGCGCCGCCAACCAGCCCCTTCGGTGTCGCCATGGTAGGCCCAGTTATTTATACATTCGGCTCGCCGGAACAGAAGGAGAGATGGCTGCCTGGGATTACCAGCGGCGAGACTCTCTGGTGTCAGGGATATTCTGAGCCCAATGCCGGGTCGGATCTCGCGTCGCTTAAAACCCGCGCTGAACGCAAACAGGATCACTATCTGGTCAATGGACAGAAGATCTGGACCACGCAAGCGCATTGGGCAGACATGATGTTCTGTCTCGTCAGAACCGACCCCGAGGCAAAGAAGCAACAGGGCATCTCTTTTCTGCTTATTGACATGAAGACACCGGGCATCGAAATTCGCCCCATTTATTCCATTGATGGGCACCATCATCTCAACGAGGTATATTTCACTGATGTCGAGGTACCTCTGGAAAACCTGGTTGGCCAGGAGGGTATGGGCTGGACCATAGCCAAGTTTCTACTGACACATGAGCGTACCACGATAGCTGGCGTGGCCGACAGCTATTATGCGCTGGCACGGATGAAGCAGGCGATTGAAGATGTACCCTATTATACCGACAAGCCATCGGCAAGGCGGCGTATGGCCGAACTCGAAGTCGAATTGATGGCGCTGGAGTATACCAACTTTAGAACCGTTGCAGCCACAGACGAGGGTAAACCCTTCGGACCGGAGTCCTCCGGGTTGAAAATCAAGGGTACGGAACTGCAGCAAAAGATGTCTCAAGCCATGGTTGAGATGGGGGGGTTGATGTCGCTTGCCTGGGATAGCCCTTCGGTAGTGGGTAACGAAAGCTTCAATAATGCTCCCCGGCGTTACAATTTTTTACGTGCTTGTACGATTTATGGCGGCTCAAATGAGATTCAAAAGAATGTGCTTGCCAAAATGCTATTGGGATTATAGGGGGCGATAGTGGAATTCAATCTTTCTGAAAACACGACAATGGTTGCGGATACAGCGAGGCGCTATCTCAAGGATCACTATGGTTTTGTTACCTATAATGAACAGTTAAACCAGGCCAGTCATTGTGATCCGGCACGATGGCAGCTAATGATGGAGCTTGGGTGGTTGGGTCTCCCGTTTCCCGAGTCCATCGGAGGTTACGGTGGCGAGTTGATTGATGTAGCGATGATCGTCCGGGAACTTGGAGCGGCCTTGTGTCTGGATCCTTATGTGGATTTGGTAGTCGCTCCCGGAAAAATGCTCGAATATATTGGAACCGAGCGCGCTATCGTGGTTTTACAATCCATAGTTGAAAACGATGAAAAGGTGGCGTGCGCGCTCTATGATTGCCATGCCGGTTACAGCGTTCATAAACCGACTGCATCCATCAGAGATGGAAAATTGTCAGGCCAGAAGAGTTTTGTTCCTGATGGTGGCTGCGCGAACAGAGTCATAGCGACAGCAAGAATCGGGGATGAGCTAGCATTGCTCCTCGTGCCACTTGAAAGCTGCGAGATCACGCGTTATCGGGCTCTGGACGGTAGTCGATACGCAGATCTGGTGTTTCATGACATTGAAATTGATGACGGAATGATTCTCTCGCGTGGCGCGGAGACTAGCCGTGTTATCAGCCAGGTTATTGCCTGGCTTCAGGCCCTTGATTGTGCGCGGATGTATGGCGCTGCCAATGCGCTTTATCAGCGTACCCTTGAATATGCAAAGACGCGTAAACAATTCGGCGCAGCCATAGGTAGTTTTCAAGTTATTCAACACTATCTTGTGGACATGTTTACTGATCTCCAGCAATTGGAGTCAATGTTATTCATGGTCGCAGTGAAAGCAGAGCTAGGAAATGCGCAAGAACGAGATCGCGCGTGCTCGGCTGCGAAGGCCTACTATGCCGAAAAGGCGGTAAAGATCGCTCAGCAAGCCATCCAGATTCACGGTGGTATTGGGGTCACTGAAGAGCTGGACATAGGCCACTACTTTCGTCTTATGACCCACTGTTCATTGACTCATGGACATCGCGACTTTCACATTGATCGTTTGGCCTCACTACGCGAGGTAAATGGTTGTGCATGAATTTGATTTCATCGTTGTGGGGGCGGGGTCCGCTGGCTGTGTCCTAGCCAATCGATTGAGTGAGTCAGGGAAGTTCTCGGTTTGCGTGCTGGAAGCAGGTCCACACGACAATAGCGGGTTCGTGAACGTGCCATTCGGAGTCATCGGACTGATCAAGGAGGGAAAGCGCAACTGGGGTTATGATACCGTAGCGCAGAAATCGCTTGACAATAGGCAACTTTATTGGCCACGTGGAAAAACCCTCGGTGGGAGTAGTTCGATCAATGCGATGGTTTACATTCGAGGGCAACCTCAGGACTATGATGCATGGCGCGAGTTAGGCTTGGATGGTTGGGGTTGGGAGGATGTGCGACCGCTCTTCAACGCTCACGAGAATAATGAGGAGTACCTGCCTGATTCATGGCACGGTAAAGGAGGACCGTTGAATGTCACCCGCGTCAGGGATCCGAACCCGCTGACTGAGCTGTTTATTCGTGCCGGCCAGGAGCTGGGCGAAAAACGTAACGATGATTTCAACGGCGAAACCCAGCGCGGTTTTGGTCGGTTCCAAGTGACGCAAAAAAACGGGCGACGCTGGAGCGCGGCACGGGCGTTTCTTGATCCGGCGAAGGAACGAAAGAATCTGAATATTCTGACCGATGTAATGGTCTCCCGAGTTCTGATCGAGAATGAGCGTGCGACGGGGGTAGAATATATTGATGCGGCGGGTACTTCACACGTGCTTCGGGCAAAACGTGAGGTTGTTCTTGCAGGAGGAGCTATCAACTCCCCTCAGTTGCTAATGCTTTCTGGCATTGGTGATCGTGACCATCTACAAAGTGTTGGCATTGATTGTCTAGTTCATTCTCCTGAAGTGGGTCGCAATCTTCAGGATCATCTCGACATGACTATATCGATTCATGATCGCAGCCGGCAGTCGATTGGC
>MDTG01129805.1_pt1 | contig 22377 bp, 20 predicted proteins | sample 811421 | NCBI WGS metagenome assembly MDTG01 (sample SAMN05326645, study PRJNA326480) | marine metagenome | isolation source: seawater | place: Pacific Ocean: South East | collected 2011
AAGATTGATAAAAAAAATATAAGAAATTATTATATACATCCTTTGCTTTTAAATTACTTCTTTAAAAATATAAAATCTGAAAATATGTTTTTAACTGTAGCCGATTTAGGAAATCATTTTATAAAAAAAACGAAAAATATCGATAAATATATATATTATTTCCATGCAGCTGTTAGTACAACTAAAAATTATACACCCCAAGCTTTTGATAACTATGATGTAATTTTATGTAATGGTCAATTTCAAATTGATGAGATAAAATTCAGAGAAAATTTAAAAAATTTGAATAGTAAAAAATTAATTCCAACTGGTTATTTTTACTTTGACTATTTAATAGAGAATATTAATAAGAATATAAACTCTAATGAGATATTAATTGCTCCTTCATGGAATAAGGATTTAAAAAATTTTATCAATGAAAATTTTTTTGAATTAGTTGAAATATTATTAAAAAAAAAATATAAAGTTATCTTTAGACCGCACCCAGAAAACTTGAAAAGATCTAAAAAGATTTTGAATACGATTAAAAATAAATTTATGTCTGAAAATTTTAGTTTTGATACGGATATCAATAATATCAAATCTATGGAAAAAGCCAGATGCTTAATTACAGATAGTTCAGGTATTGCACTTGAATACATGATTGTATTTAAAAAACCTGTGCTTTATTTAAATGAATTTGATAAAATTCATAATACTGAATTTAAAGATTATTCAGGTCTTAAAACAATAGACCATAAGATAAAGGAAGATTTTGGATATTTATTTAACAAGAATGATTTTAATCAAATAGAAAATATTATTAAAGATTCTGAAAAAAATTTTTCAATAAACATCTCAGAATTAGAAAAACTAATTGACAAAACTTATTTTAATTATGGTAATACGAGAGCGTATTTATACTCAAATATAGAAAAAATTATTTAAGTTATTAATTTTTATTATTAGTGAAAATTTGATATTTGTATTAAGTAATTGATGATCAAAAAAAAAAAAAATAAGTTAGTTTATGTGGGTTTGTCAGCTGATATCATTCATGAAGGTCATATTAATATACTAAAAATTTCTAGTTCTTTAGGTGACGTAATAGTAGGATTGTTAACTGACAAAGCTATATCTTCATACAAAAATTTACCTTATTTAGATTTTAAAAAACGTAAGGTTGTACTTGAAAATATAAAATATGTTAAAAAAGTTATTCCTCAAAAAACACTAGATTATGTAGAAAACCTTAATTTAATAAAACCAGATTATGTTGTTCATGGCGATGATTGGAAAAAAGGTATACAAAAAAAAACTAGAGAAAGAGTAATTAAAACTATCAAAAAATGGTCTGGAAAGTTAATTGAGCCAAAGTACACAAAAAATATTTCTTCAACAATAATCAAAAAAAAAATATTTGATATTATTTCATCACCTGAAAATCGTGTTTCAAGATTAAAAAGGTTGATGCATTCAAAAAAGCTTGTAAGAATTCTTGAGTCTCATAATTCTCTAACAGGGCTGATAATAGAAAAAATAAATGTTGTTAAAAATAAAAAATTTCTCGAATTTGATGGTATGTGGTCTTCTAGTTTAACCGACTCAGCTACTAAGGGAAAGCCAGATAATTCTTCAGTTGATTTCTCTTCAAGGATTTCATCTTTGAATGAAATGATGGATGTTACCACTAAACCGTTAGTTTTTGATGCTGATAATGGTGGACAATTGGAGCATTTATCGTTTTTAGTGAGATCATTAGAAAGATCTGGAGTTTCAGCAATAATAATGGAAGACAAAGTCGGAATGAAAAAAAATTCATTATTTAAAAACCAAAAAGGTACAAAGCAAGATAAGCCTAATATATTTGCAAAAAAAATTAAAAAAATTTGTCTTTCAAGAAATTCAAAAGATTTTATGGTTATTGCAAGAATAGAAAGCTTTATAGTTGGAAAAGGATTAAAAGATGCATTAAAAAGAGCCGAAGTATATTCTAAAGCTGGTGCTGATGCAATTTTAATACATAGTAAGGAAAATACCCCAGCTGAAATATTTTCTTTTGCAAAGCAATTTAAAAAAAGTAAATATTTTATACCTATGGTATCTGTACCATCTACTTACTCAAAAGTTTATGAAAAAGATTTAATTAGAAATGGTTTTAAATTAGTCATATATGCAAATCAATTACTTAGATCAGCTTATCCAGCTATGCAGAACACTGCTAAAACTATTTTAAAAAACAGCAGAGCTTTTGAAGCAGATAAAAAAATTATTCCTATAAAAGAAATAATAAATCTTATTAAAAATGATTAAAGTTAATCATTTAGTAAATTTGCTAAAAAAAAATAAAACTAACTTTTATACAGGTGTTCCCGATAGTGTTTTAAAAGAATTATCGTCTTTTTTAAAAAATAAAAAAAATCATATTATTGCAACAAATGAGGGTGCGGCAGTTTCTATCGGTATTGGACATTATCTTTCAACAAATAAAATTCCTTGTATTTACATGCAGAATTCTGGTCTATCTAATGCCATGAACCCTTTAATATCTATTGCACATAAAAAAGTTTATTCTATTCCGTTAATATTAATTATAGGTTGGAGAGGCTCACCAGGAATGGAAGATGAGCCACAACACAATGTAAAAGGAAAAATTACAAAACAACTCTTAAAATTATTAAATATAAAATATACAATTTTAAGATCAGATAAAGATTTAAGCAAATTTCAAAAACAAATAAACTTTGCAAAAAAAAATAAGTCAGTTGTTGCTGGTTTAATAGAAAAAGGAACTTTAAAAAAAAAAAAAATTAGTTATAAAAAAGATTTTTATAAACTAAATAAAGAATTTTTTCTTAAAACTTTGCTCGAAAACTTACCAATTAATTCAAAAGTTATTTCAAGCACTGGTTATAACTCCAGAGAATTAATTTATTTAAGAGAGAAGTATAAATTAAAAAAAAATCAAGATTTTTATATGGTTGGCGGCATGGGACATACAGCCTCTGTTGCACTCGGCTATTCAATAAATACAAAAAAAAAAACTATTTGTGTTGATGGTGATGGTTCTTTCTTGATGCATTTGGGTTCAATTAAAACTGCTGGAACCTTTGCAAAAAAAAATTTTAAATATATTTTATTAAATAATAATTCACATGACTCTGTTGGAGGTCAAAGTACTTATTCTAATAGTATAAATTTTGAAAAATTTTCAAAAAGTTTAGGTTTTAAGAAATTTTATTTAATAAAAAATGAACTTGAAATAAAAAAAAAAATTAAAAGTTTTTTATCAATAAAACATGCTAGCTTTTTAGAGGTAAAAATTTCTAACAGTTCACTTAAAAAATTACCAAGACCAGAAAATTTGCTCAAGATAAAGTATGATTTTATGAAATAATGATTAACACAATCAAAGATATCTCAAATTTTATTAACGATAAAGGCTTTAAAAAGATTTTTATTTTATGTGGAAAAAAATCTTTTGTTACCTCTGGTGCTAAGAAATTTTTTCAAAAAATAAAAAAAAATAAAGAAATAAAATTTTTTTATAAAAAATTTGAAATACCAGTTCTTAATGAACTTATTGAAATAACAAAGGAAATTAAAAATTTTAAACCTCATTTATTGTTAGCTGTTGGAGGTGGTGCTGTGATAGATTATGCCAAAATAGCTAATGTTATAGAAATTAGACCAGATTTATCTGACTTAATAGTTACTTATTCATATCCATTTAAAAAAAAATTTACAAAGTTAGCAGTAATACCTACTACAGCAGGATCAGGAGCAGAGGTAACTTCAAATGCAGTTATTTATGTAGATGGAATTAAACACTCTTTTGAAAGTGAACTATTAATTCCTGATAATTATTTTCTAATTCCTGAATTTTTGATTTCTGCACCAAACAAAATTAAATCATCTGCTGGATTTGATGCTATAGCCCAGGCATTAGAGTCACTGGTGTCAAGAAAATCAAATGAAACAAGTGTTGAATATGCTTCGAAGTCTTTAAAAATTTCTTTAAATAGTTTTATATCATTTTTAAACGAACCTAATTTGAAAAATGCAACAGAAATGAGTTTGGCATCTAATTTAGCAGGTAAAGCGATTAGTATATCAAAAACAACAGCTCCTCACGCAGTATCATATCCGTTTACCTCAATCTTTAATATTAGCCATGGTCATGCAGTTAGTTTATTTTTTGAAAAATTTTTTAAATTTAATTATGAAAATTTAAGCAAGTCAGACACTTCATTTAATTTAAAGAAAAGATTTGATTTAATATTTAATCTTTTAGAGGTACAAAATATTGGTGAATTTAATTCAAAAATAGCATTTATTAAACAACAAGCACACCTTGAAGACAATTTGTTTAATTTAAATATTGATATGAATAAAAGTTCAAAAAAAATCATAGATGGAATTAATTTGTTAAGATTGGGTAATAATCCAGTTAAAATTAGTGGATCTGATATAATTAATATTATTTCTAAAAATAAATAAAATATTAAAAAATGCTTTAGGATTTATTTCTTATTCGAACACATATGACCTATTTTCAAATAGTGGCTCTCCATCATTTTTTCCACCGACTAGCACACCATTTTTAATATTTATTCCTCCAGTAACTGTATTAAATCTATCAAAAAACTCTCTTTTTAACTTTAATTCATCAAATAAATTTTCATTCGATGTTATATTGCCAAATATTGCCGGAAAAATATCTTGAGATAATTCAATGTTTTTGAAGTTGTTGTTTATATCTTTTGACCAATTTATTGCTAAAAAAACTCCGTACCTATCTTGAATATCATATTTATTAATTAAATTTTTTTTAATCCCGATAAGTTCTCTGCAATTTTTTGTTAAATAAGGTCCGTGATCACTTACAAAGACAACTATAGCATTAGGATCATTATTTCTTAAATTTATAACATCATTTTTCATTTCATTATTAGCTTTTTTAACACGCTCAAAATAACTTTCTTTTTCATTTGGAAGACATTTGCCTGAATTTTGTGAATGCCCAGGAAGTAAATTATGAGAATAAAATAACGTTGGTTGTTTTGGCTTTGAGGTTAAATATTTTTGTTTTAAATCTAAATATTCGTCATAATTGTAATTGTCATCAAAAATATCAAATCTAAACTGACCTTCAAAAATTGCTTTTAATATTATTTTGCTTCCTATTTTACTTATGTCTTCTTTAGGATAGTATTCATCCCAAGATTTAGGATATTGTCCAAAAAAATATGGAGAATTAAATAAACCAACAGTTTTATATCCATTAGCTTTTAAAACATTAAGACTAAATGCATTACCAGATATATAATACCTTCCATGTTTAGGAAGTTGTTCTCTTAATTCCAAAATCCTTGAAGTAGAGGATACTGACGAGGCTCCATTGGAATAAATTCCATCATATATTTTGAAATTTTTATCTTTTAAAAATTTAATTTGTTCTGAGTTATCAAAACCATAATTATTTAATGTTTCCAAATTTGCATATGACTCATAAATAAGTATGTATATATTTTTTTTATTTTTAATATTGTTTTCAGAATTTTTTAAAAAAACATCAAGTCTGTTATCGGATTGCTCTACTAAAAAATTATTAGAAAAAAAATTATTGTATACTTTGTGAGTTAACCCACTAATAAAAAAAACAACTACCAATATATAAGCTGATATTTTATTAAACTTAAATACTAAATATAATATGACAAATGTCATTATTAAATAAGATCCTTGTGTTATAAATTGACTATTAAGTAAATGGTTTTGTGGATTTTCAGTTATTGTACTCATATTAAGAATAGTAAAAGAAATCGACAAGCCTGAAATCATAAGCATTTCAAAAGAGGCTAAATAACTTAGTAAAATTGGAATAATAAAACTCAAAATTACAATAAATATTAATGATACTAAGAGAACATATGTAGCCCCCAAGATATTAAGATATTCTGTGTTAAGTATTATATAATTAATTATTGGTGAAATTGGTAAGAACAAAAGAAGAAAGTCTTTATACTTTGGAAGACTAATTTTTTTTTTGAATTGAAACTCTCTGTCAAAATACCAAGAAATTAAAAATACACTCACCAAAGCTAAAAAAACTAAACTTACTATTTTTGATCCACGCAACAAAAAATCACTAGTAAGCCCACTTGGAATAATAAAGCTTATTACTGTCATGCTTAGTAGAGTAAATAATCCAGTAACAGTTAAATCTAATATTATTTGTTTATTAATTTTAAGTTTCATAATTTTTAAATGTATTTATTATTATAATGATTAAATTTTTTTAATTAATATGAATTTATAAAAATAAGCTTTTAAATTTTAATTTCATTTATATAATATTAATAAAACATTAAAAATTTAATGTTTTCCTTAATAAAATTGATTGATTTAAGTTAAATTCAAAATTAAACATTTAAAAATACAGTCTATATATGAACAATAATACAAAAAAAACTATAGTTACAGGTTCAGCAGGTTTTATTGGTTTCTCACTTTGTATAAAATTATTGCAGAAAGGTGAAAATATAATTGGTATTGATAATCATAATAATTATTATGATCCAAGGATAAAAAAAGAGAGATTACTAAGACTTCAAAAGTTTGAAAATTATAGGCACTTTAAGCTAGATCTTTCAGATGAAGAAAGTTTAAAAAAAGTTTTTAAAAATAATAATATTGTAAAAGTAATTAATTTAGCAGCACAGGCAGGTGTCCGTTACTCAATAAAGAATCCGTTAGCATATATAAATAGTAATGTAGTTGGATTTGCAAATATTTTAGAAAATTGTCGTCATTATAATGTTGATCATTTGGTTTACGCTAGTACTTCAAGCGTTTATGGAGCTAATACTAAAATTCCTTTTTCAGAACATCATAGTGCTAATCATCCTTTGTCTGTATATGCTGCTTCGAAAAAATCAAACGAACTAATGGCACATTCATACAGCTATCTTTATCAGCTTCCGACTACAGGTCTTAGGTTTTTTACAGTCTACGGCCCTTGGGGTAGACCAGATATGGCTTTATTTAAATTTACAAAAGCTATTTTAGATGGAAAACCCATAGAAGTTTTTAATTATGGAAATCACACTAGAGATTTTACCTATATAGATGATATCGTTGAGGGGGTTATAAAAACTCTAAATGAAATACCAAAAAAAAATTTAAAATGGAATAGTGATTATCCAGATCAAGCAACAAGTATAGCACCATGGCGCATATATAATATAGGAAATAATAATCCAGTAAAGCTGATGGACTATATAAATGCTTTAGAAAAAAATTTAGGAAAAAAAGCAAAAATAAATTTTCTACCATTACAACCTGGTGATGTTCAGAATACATACGCAAACGTAGATAATTTAAAAAAAAAATTTAACTACAAGCCGTCAACATCTGTAGCAGATGGTGTATCAAAATTTGTTGAATGGTACAAAGATTACTACAATATATGATCAATAATAATAAAGATATAAAGTTAGCAATTATAGGTCTAGGGTACGTGGGTTTGCCACTTGCTTTAGAATTTGCAAAAAAAAGATCAGTAATTGGATTTGATATCAAAAAACAAAGAATCAAAGAATTAAATTTAGGAATAGATAAAAATTTAGAATTTACTAAGGAAGAACTTCAAAGTACAAAAAATTTAAATTTTACTATTTTAGAGAAGGATTTAAAATTAGCAAATTGCTTCATTATTAGTGTTCCAACCCCTATTGATGAATTAAAAAAACCAGATTTGAAACATTTGTTGAATGCATCAGAAACTATTGCAAAAATTATAAAAAAGGGAAATCTAATCATCTATGAGTCCACTGTATTTCCTGGTTGTGTTGAGGAAGTATGTGTGCCTATTCTTGAAAAATTTTCAGGATTAAAATTTAACCAGGATTTTTTTTGTGGTTACAGTCCAGAAAGGATTAATCCAGGTGACAAGGAACATACTATAGAAAATATTAAGAAAATCACCTCGGGTTCAACGTCTGAAATTGCAGATTTGGTAGATGATTTGTATAAAGAAATAATTACAGTTGGCACACATAAGGCTCCCAGCATGAAAGTTGCAGAGGCTGCAAAAGTTATTGAAAACACACAAAGAGATTTAAATATAGCTCTTATAAATGAATTAGCCATACTATTTAAAAAATTAAACATTGATACACAAGCTGTTTTAGATGCAGCGGTAAGTAAATGGAATTTTTTACCATTTAAACCAGGTTTGGTAGGAGGTCACTGCATAGGTGTAGATCCTTATTATCTCACTTACAAAGCAGAGAGTATTGGTTATAACACAAAAATTATTTTAGCTGGTAGAGATATTAATGATAATATGGGAAGCTATGTAGCTTTTGAATTAATTAAGAATATGCAAAAAAAAAACATTAAAGTTAAAGGATCTAAGGTATTAGTCATGGGGTTAACTTATAAAGAGAATTGCCCAGATATTCGTAATTCAGGAATTCAAAATGTAATTAAAGAATTAAAAAAATCTGGATGTAATCTAGATCTTTTAGATCCATGGGCTGATAAAGAGGAAATAAAAAAAATATATAATTTTTATCCAATTTCAAAAACAAAACCAAATACCTATGACTCTATTTTAATAGCAGTAGCACATGAAAAATTTAAAAATATGGGTATAAAATCTATTTCGAACTTATGCAAAAAAAATCACGTAATTTATGATTTAAAATATTTATTTCAGAGAAATGAAGTTAATTTAAGATTGTAGGTGGCGGATTATTGAGCAAAATAATTTTGATGTAGTGTTAATGGTAATAGTGATAAATTAAAATATTTTGAAAATCTTATTTTACAATATATTTAAGTAAAAATTAATGGCACATATAATTGGTTTTACAACAATTTCTTTAGTTTGTTTATTTACATTATTTTTAACATTAAGAAATCCTGATATTAAAATAGTTCTTTTTGTGGCATTGATTGTAAGAATTATATTTTTATTGATTAACAATTATGTCAGTCCATTACCTGATAGCACTGCCGATGCTGAAACATTTGAAATAGTGGCATGGAGATTAAGTCAAAATGGTTTTCTTGGTTTAATGGATTATTACAAAGGACCAGATCCTCAATTTATTAGCTGGTTGATAGCAATTCCATATTCGTTAATAGGTAGAAGCATGATCATGGCGCAATCCATAAGCTTATTTTTTGGTATTTGTTGCGTTTTTCTAGGTTGGAAATTAGCATATTTACTTTGGGACAAGCCTATTGCAAAAAAAATTGCCTGGATACTAGCTTTGTTTCCTTCGTTAGTTTTATATTCAATATTAGTTATGCGGGAAGTATATGTTTGTTTTTTTCTAATAGTAGCTTTGTATGGTATAGTTAGGTGGATTAAAACTGATAAATTTTCCTACATCATTATAACCATGATTGGTTTTACAGGTGCAACTTTTTTTCATGGAGCTATGTTTATTGGGGCAATAATATTTATAACTATAATTGGCTTAAGTAGTATAAAAAAAATAAGTAAATCATTAATAAATTTTCAAATTAATTTCAAAATTTTAACTTATTTTTTATTTTTTATGATTTGTGCAGGACTTTACCTGACAAATAAAATCAATGTTCCATATATTGATAATTTTAGAAATCTGACAAACTGGGATACTACCTTACGTAAGTCAAACCTTGCTCTTAGAGGAGAAGCATCTTTTCCTGAATGGACAAGAGTTAATCGTCCAATTGAATTAATTTACAAAGGACCAGCAAGAAGTATTTATTTTGTTTTCGCCCCATTTCCATGGGATGTAAAAAAGCTTAGTCATTTAATTGGTATGATTGATGCTTTCTTCTATGTGTATTTGGTATATTTAACATTAAAAAACATAAAAACTATTTGGAGAGATCCCTCTTTAAGAGTAATTTTAATATTATTATTGTGTTACATATTTGTATTTGGTGTTGGTGTCGGAAATTTTGGCACTGGAATAAGACATAGATCGAAGTTTGCAATTATGTTCTTATTATTAGCAGCACCTTTAATTAAAAAATTAGTTTTTAAACAACCAAGAAATAATCAAACATTGTAAATGCTATTAAAATAAATCATTAAATTTTGTTTTTAAATTCTTAAAATTTAAAATTCCATTTTCATATGAAAATTATACACATTATAAATAGTTTAAATAAGGGGGGAGCAGAAGGAAATTTATATAGATTATCTAAATATCAAAAAAAAAAATATAAAAAAAAAATTGATATTACAATTATAACTTTATTAGACAACGGATTCTATGAAAATGAATTAAAGAAAGCTGGCATAAAGATTTTTTCGCTAGGTTTAAAAAAAAAACAAGCATTTTATATTTGATAAAAAAAATATTAGAGTTACGCAAATTTATACAAAAAAATTATCCTGATATTATTCAAAGCTGGATGTATCATTCAAATTTTATAACATTGTTTGTTCCAAAAATTTATTATCAAAAAATATTTTGGAATATTCGGCATTCTGAGCTGAATGTTAAAAACTCAAAAAAATCTACAATTCTGTTGTCTAAAATTTGTGGTTTGTTTTCTAAATATATACCCAAAAAAATTATTTATAATTCAGAAAAGAGTATAACCTTTAACCAAAATAAGCATTTTTATTCAAAAAACAAAACTATTCTTATTGATAACGGGTATAATGAAAAAACTTATTATCCCTCAAAATATTTACGATACAATTTTAGAAAGAAAAATAAAATTAACAATTCTGATATTATTTTTGGATATGCAGGCAGATATGCAAAGATTAAAAATATTCCATCTTTATTAATTGCATTTTCAAAAATTATAAAAAATTATAACAATGTTTATTTATACATGGTTGGAAAAAATATAAACACATCAAACAAAGAGCTAAAAAGTTTTATTACTGATTTAAAAATTGAGAAAAAAGTAATTCTTTTAAATGAGAAAAAAAATTTATTAGAATTTTATAATGCTATAGATCTATTAGTTTTAACATCAAATGCAGAGTCATTCCCTAATGTCGTGGCGGAATCTATGCTTTGTTCTACGCCAGTATTGTCATGTGATGTTGGCTGTGCAAAAAGGATAATTAAAGATTGTGGATTTATTATTAAAAGTAATAATCATAAATCAATATTTTGTGGTTTGAAGAAAACTATAAATATTTTTAAAAATGAAAAAAAAAAATGGAAATATCTTAAAAAATATTCTCGCTTGAGAATAAAAAAGAATTTTTCAATTCCAAAAATGTCAAATGCGTATATAAATAATTGGACTTCATAAGTGAAAATAATTTTTATCTGCACAAAATCAATAACTTTTAACACTTTCTTAAAATCTCAAGCAGATTATTTTACCAAAAAAGGCTTCAAAGTTGAAATTGCATGTTCAGATATTGAAAACTTAAATTTAAAATTTAAAAAACATAGGATTAATTTTCCTAAGAAAATTTTAGATTTATTTAATGTAATTATTTACTTTAAAGTTTACAAAGATATTAAAAATTTAATAGATAAAAATCGTTCATCGATATTTTATTTACACACACCAGTTGCCTCTCACTTTTTTAGACTTTTCACCTTTTTTGATAAATTAAAATTAATTTATTTTGTACATGGTTTTAGATTTACATCTAAAACAAATCCTATAAAAAGTTTATTTTTTAAAATTATTGAAAAAATTTTATCTTTTAATTCTAGTGTTTTTATAACAATAAACAAAGAAGATTATCAATATGCTAAGTTTAAACTTTTAAAGAGTATTTCAGTTCATAAAATAAAAGGAGTAGGTTTAAACCTTACAACAAAACATTTTAAACAGAAAATTAAAAAAAAAGAAAATATCAAAAAAATTTTAGTTATAGCTGCTTTTAAAAAAGAAAAAGGATATTTAGATATATTGAAGGTTGCAGAATTGATTAAAAATCAAAAAATGAAAATAGAATGCTATGGTTATGGAAATTATCATTATTTTAACTCTATAAAAATTAGTCGAAATTTAACAAATATTTCTTTTAAAAAATTTGATAAAAATTTAAATAAGAAAATTAAAAATTTTGATTTATTACTTCATTTAAGTAAGAGAGAAGGTTTGCCCGTATCAGTTATGCAATGTCTTTCTGAGGGTCTTCCAGTTATTTGTTATAATATTAGAGGAAATAATGATTTAATAATAGATAGGTTAAATGGCTATTTTGTTAATTCATATAAAGAAGCATCTAAAAAGATTATTTATCTTAATCTAAATAAAAAAATTTATAATAAAATGAGATATTGTGCCTTTAAGTCAATAAACAAAGATTATTTTAAAAACCAAATAAATTTTAATTTGTATAAAATTATAAAGAACTATTCTAAATATAATTAGTGAATTCAAAATTTAAACAATCATCGTTAATTCATAGAAAATTAAAAATCTCTGATTATGAAAAATTTAAAAAGTTATTTTATTTAAGCTTTGGAAAAAAAGTTAGCTTCAATTTTTTTAAATGGAGATATTTTAGTAACAAATATTCCTTCTGTTATGGTATATTTAAATCAGAAGAGTTAATTGCAAATGTAGGCATGTTTTCAATAAAATTAAACAACAAAACAAATGAAAGAATTTATTCTAGACATTCTAGTATGGTTTTGAAAAAGTATAGGGGAATTGGAATTTTTTCATACTTATTAAAAGAGGTTAAAAAAAAAATCTCAGATAAAGTTAGCCACATAGTAATGTGGCCAAATAAAAATAATTTCTCAAATTTCGATATAAATAAAAAAAATATTATAAAAAAAAAATATTATATTTATAAAACTTTTTTAAAAATTAAATCACACAAAAAAACAATAAATTTTCCTATTCAAGACTTAAAAAAATTAAAAAATTTTATAGATAGTAATAATAATTTTTTTTATAAAGATTATAAATATTTTAAAAATAGATATCTATCTTACAAAAACCATGAATATTTTTTGAATAAATTAGAGTTTAATAAAAAAGAAAGTTATTTTATCTTAAAACGAAATAAAGATAGTTCAGGTTTAAATTATGTAATACTTGATCATTTTGGTTCAAAAAAATTATATTCTAGACATCTTTCTCTATTAAAAAAGGAAAAAGATAAACTAATCTTTTTGTCAAAAAAAAAATTAAATGAAAAAAATTATAATTTAATTAATCACATAATTTTAAAAATCGGTTTTTTAAGAAAATTAAAATTAAAACAGAATAAAAAAATTCTTTTATATAAAGATATTTTTTTAGGAGATTTGGATATATTTATTACAATTTAAATTTTTTTAAATTGACAAATATTTATTATATTTAATTATGATTAATCAAAAAATAAGATTTTTTGATATTATATTATCTTTTATAATATTGATAACTCTTTTACCTTTATTATTTTTTATATCATTTTTAGTTTTTTTATTTGATGGGAGACCTATAATTTACAAACAAATTAGGGTTGGTCATAAGGGCAGGAAATTTTTTATTTATAAATTTAGAACAATGAGTAATTTTGTTTTTAAAAATGAAAAACTAAGGTTGACCTTGTTAGGAAAAATATTGAGAAAAACTAGTTTAGACGAGTTACCTCAGTTCTTCAACGTCATTAATAAAGATATGTCAATTGTAGGACCAAGACCTCTTCCTGAAATAATTGAAAAAAAAATTAAAAATACGATAAGAATTAAAAGAAGAAAAATTCTACCAGGTATAACAGGAATATCTCAGATTAATTATACTGGAAAAAAAAGAAAATTGGATGAAAAATTAAATTTAGACTTGCAATTTATAGACAACTACACTTTATCTAATTATTTTAAAATATTATTAAAAACACCACTGGTCATTATTATTAGATTATTTAAAAATAAGACCTCAATAATAAAATAAGTTTTTTAAAACTTAAAATTTTTTTGTATTGAAGGTAAAAATTTTATGGCAAATTCAATTGATAACTTTGTATAATGCTGTAATTATTTGTTTCTATCATGAAGAAAAAAATTTTAATTTTGTCCCCACATGCAGATGATGAAATATTAGGATGTGGAGGACTTATTTCAAAATATTCTAAGCAAAATTACCAAATAAATGTACTAATTTTAACAAATGCAAACTTAGGAGCACCTGAAATTTATACACCCCAACAAATAAAAATTATAAGAAATGAAGCAAAACAAGCAAATAGTTTAATTGGGACAAAAAAATTATATTTCGAAAATTTACCTGGTTTAAATTTAATAAAATATCCAACTTATAAAATTTCAAACATAATTAACAAATATATTCATAACATTAACCCTGAAATTATTTTATTGCCATCTCCAAATGATATTCATGATGATCATAAGATTATCTTTAAAGCTGCAAAAGTTGCGATGAGATTTAATAAAAAAAATAATTTAAAAATAATATTAACTTATGAGGTCCTATCAGAGACAGAGTGGAATGAGGATGAGAAATCTTTTTGCCCAAATTATTACGTAAGATTAGAAAAGTCAGATGTAAATAATAAAGTAAAAGCATTCCTAAAATACAAGTCTCAAATAAAAAAATTCCCTCATCCAAGATCAAAAGAGGGAATTATTAATTTATCTAAAGTAAGAGGTAGCAATGTATTTGCAAAATTTGCAGAAGCCTTCAAAGTAGAAAAAATATTGGATTAATATGACATTAGCTATATTGGGGACAGGTGGCCATGCAAAATCTGTTTATGATATTGTTAAAAAAAAAAAAATTTACTTTTTTGATAAAGTAAAAAAAACTTTTAAAGTAAATAATAAAACGTTTAAAGTTAGTGGTAATATTAATAAATTAAAAAGTTATAAAAATAAAATTTCAATGGTTATAATTGCTATAGGAAATAATAATATTAGAGAAAATTATTATAATCTTTTTAAAAAAAATAATTTTAAAATTGCAACTCTTATACACCCAAAATCTTATTTGGGTATAGGATCTATAATAGGAGAAGGAAGTATGATTATGTATGGAAGTTTTATTAATACAGATAGCAAAATAGGAATTAATTGTATAATTAATTCAAATGTCTCAATAGATCATGATTGTGTAATTAAGGATCATACTCATATATGTCCTGGAGTAGTAATGGCAGGTAATGTTAAAATAGGAAAAAATTGTTGGATTGGGTTAGGTACTAAGATAATAGAAAATTGTGTTATAGGAGACAATGTTTTTGTTGCTGCAGGAAGTTTGGTTACAAAAAATATAAAGCCAAATTCGTTTGTGAAAGGAATTCCAGCAAGGTATGCTAGAAAAAAATTGGCCAAACTTTAGTAAAAGTTTAATTTCTAAAGTGGGCAAAGTTATTAAGTCAGGAAAAATAAACTATACCGATGGTCTTTATGGAAGAAAATTTGAAAAAGAATTTTCAAAATTTATTGGTACCAAATATTCAATCGCTGTATGCAATGGAACAGCAGCACTAGAGGTTGCTATAAAATCTCTAAAATTACCAACTAATTCAGAAATTTTAGTTACAGGTAGAAGTTTTTTTTCTTCAGCTTCTTGTATAGTTAATACAGGCCACGTACCTATTTTTGTAGACGTAAATTTAACAACTCAAAATATTTCTTTAGAAGATATAAAAAAAAAAATAAGTAAGAAAGCCAGGGCGATTGTTTGTGTACATCTAGCTGGATTACCTTGTGATATGAAAAATATAGTAAAATTAGCATATAAAAAAAAATTGAAAATTATTGAAGATTGTTCTCAAGCTCATGGAGCTTCAATTAATAATCAGCAGGTTGGCTCATTTGGTGATATTAGTACTTGGTCATTTTGCAATGATAAAATTATTTCTACCTTAGGAGAAGGAGGGATGATTTCTACAAATAAAAAAAAATTATACAAATTTTGTAAAAGACAAATAAATCATGGATCAAATTATCAAAATAAAAATAATTCTGAGAAGTTTGTATATAACAAAGATGATTTTGGAACAAATTTGAGGATTACAGAAATCCAATCATTTGCTGGAATAGAACAGCTTAAAACTTTAAAACAGGTTCAAAAAAAGAGAGAAAGGATTTCTAAAATTTATTTTGATTTAATTTTAAAATATAGCAAATATTTTTACAGTTATTATCCTTCCACAAAAATTAAATCTGCATGGTATAGGTTTTATTTTTTTATAAAAACAGATATTAAAAATTACCAGAAACTTAGATTTAAAATTATTAAACATTTAAAAAAAAACAACATCAGGTGTTTTACTGGATCATGTCCTGAAATATATTTAGAAAAAGCATTTAAAAAAATTAATAAATTTAAAAGATTAAAAAATTGCAAAATTTTAGGAGAAACTAGTATAGCATTAGATGTTAATCATACACATAAATTATTAAAACATAAAAAAAATTCATTAATAATGAAAAATGTGTTTGAAAAAATTTTTAAATATAAATGACTATACTTATCACAGGAGGAGCTGGATATATCGGATCAGCAACGTCATATCTCTTAATAAAAAAAAAAATTAAACCTGTAATTGTTGATAAATTAATATACAAAAAAAAAAATATTATTCCTAAAAATAGTATTTTTTTTCATTCAAATATTTCTAATTTAAGATTAATTAAAAAAATTATTTTTAAATATAATATTAATTCTGTAATACACTTCGCAGCTTATAAAGATGTACAAGAATCAATACTTAAACCAAAAAAGTATAATTATAATAATTTCTTGCTTACCAAAAAATTTATTGATTGTTGTAAAGATAATGGAGTAAATTATTTCATTTTTTCATCATCAGCAGCTGTTTATGGAAATTCATATAAAAATAAAAAAGTTTTTGAAAATTCATCTCTTAAACCTGTCAGTATGTATGGATTAACAAAAAAAAAGGTTGAGAAGTATTTAAAAAAAATTTCAAATAAAAATTTTAAGTTTTTCTCATTGAGATATTTTAATGTCCTAGGAGCTGATAAAAATTTAAAGTATGGACCAATTGGACTTAAAATAAATAGTTTTTCAAATAACTTATTTAAATCTATAATATTAGGAAAGAATTTTAAAATATTTGGAAACAATCATAACACTTCAGACGGTACACCAGTTAGAGACTTTATTCATGTTGATGATTTGGCTCAAATTCATTTTGAAACATTAAAATATTTAAAGGAAAATAAAAAAAATCAAATTTGTAATTGTGGTTATGGAAAAGGATATTCAATAAAACAAGTTGTTGAAACTCTGATTAAAAAAAAAATGAATTTAAGTTATTCTTTCTCAAAAAAAAGGCCTGGAGATATAAGTTATATGGTGGCAGACATTAAAAAACTAAGCAATATTCTTAAATGGAAACCAAAACATGCGAGTCTTGAAAAAATGATTTTATCTGAACTTAGCTGGAAAAAGAAAACTAATAAATGATAAATATTAAAAAATTATTATAATATTAACATATTTTAATATATGATTCTGCAACATATTAAATCTTAACCTATGAGCAGTTTTACTAAAGAATTTTCAAAAAGCTTACTGTCACTTAATCGTTACTCCAAGAGATCTATCGCAATAATTACAGATATTTGTTTATGTGTTTTATGTACATGGTTAGCTTTTGTTTTAAGATTAGAAAAGCTTATTTTATTTAAAGAATTTTTATATCCAGCGGTAATATCAATAATTATTTCAATTCCAATTTTTTGGATATTTGGCTTATACCGAACTATTTTTCGATATACAAATCTTTCAATAATATTGACCATACTTGTCTCAACGTTTGTTTATGGATTGTTGTATTTTGTTGTAGTGGGAGTATATGGAATTCAGGCTGTTCCTTATTATATAGGAGAGGCAGTTCCAAGATCAATTGGTGTCCTTCAACCAATGTTGCTATTTTTTGCAATAATTATTTCAAGATTGTCAGTTAAATATTTATTAAATGATATTTATGAATTTAAAGATAAAAACAATTTAAAGAAGAATGTATTAATTTATGGAGCAGGAAACGCAGGCAGACAATTATTCATTGCTCTAGAAAATAGTCCAGAATTTAACGTAATTGGTTTTCTTGATGACAATGCTCAATTGCATAGGCAGGTTTTGCTAGGTCAAACAATTTATTCTCCATTTAATTTAGAAAAATTAGTGAAATCTAAAGGAATTAGTTTGGTTTTTCTTGCGTTACCGTCTATTCCTAGAAATAAAAGAAATGAAATAATTAAAAAATTAAATGAAAGTAAATTAGTTGTTAAAACCCTACCAACTGTATCAGAAATTGTTGATGGTAGAATAACTGTTTCGGATATTAAAGATCTCAATATAGATGACTTACTAAATCGCGAACAAGTTGAACCAGATATCAAATTATTAAATAAAAATATAAATTCAAAAACAGTAGCAGTCACAGGAGCTGGGGGATCCATAGGTTCTGAGTTATGCCGTCAAATTACAAGATTAAAGCCAAATAAATTACTGCTTTTAGAATTAAATGAGTTTGTTCTCTATAAAACTTATGAAGAATTAATATCTATAAACAAAAATTTAAAAATTGTTCCATTACTTGTTAATGCTCAAGATCAGGCAAAGTTAGAAATAATTTTTGAAACTTTTAAAGTAGATACAGTTTATCATGCTGCTGCTTATAAGCATGTGCCTTTGGTTGAAGAAAATATTTGCGAGGGAGTAAAAAATAACGTGTTTAGCACCATAGCTGTTGCAAAAGCATCCACAATTAAAAAAGTTTCAAGTCTTGTTTTAATATCAAGTGATAAAGCAGTAAGACCCACCAATATAATGGGGGCCTCAAAAAGATTGGCCGAACTTTGTATGCAGGGAATTTATAATTCTTTAGATAATACCAAAATTAATTTTTCAATTGTTCGATTTGGAAATGTTTTAGAGTCTTCTGGATCTGTAATTCCAAAATTTAAAAAACAAATAAAAGATGGTGGTCCAGTTACTTTGACTCATGAAGATGTAATGCGTTATTTTATGACCGTTACTGAAGCAGCCCAACTAGTTATTCAAGCAGGAGCTATGGGAAAAACTTCGGAGGTATTCTTACTTGATATGGGAGAAAGTGTAAAAATTAAAGATTTGATATATAAAATGATTAATCTTTCTGGGCTTACAGTTAAAGATAGTCAAAATTCTATTGGAGATATAGAAATAAAGATTACAGGACTAAGGCCAGGAGAAAAAATTTATGAAGAGTTATTAATTGGTGAAAATCCAAAAAAAACTAATCATTTAAAAATATTAAAAACAAAGGATCAATTTATTCCATTTGATCAATTAGAGTTACATTTGAATAAATTGAGAGGGTTATTAGAAAATAATAAGCCAAATGAAGTAAAAAGTTTATTAGACAAAATAATTAAATTATATAAGTCTAATTCAGAAATAGTAGATCATATTTATGTTGAACAAAAATCACATAAAAAATACGAAGAAAATATATCCTTTCAAAAAGATAAAGATAATAAAGTAATTAAATTAATAAAATGAATTTAAATTATTGCATATTCTGTTTGATTATAATAAATCGAAAGTCTTAATTTTATGGAAAAAAAAATTACTCATGATGAAGTAGATCTTTTAGATTTTATTTTAATTATTTTGCAAAATAAATGGAAAATTATTTTAATTACCAGTTTAGCTATTATTATAATGTATTTATCTCATATCTTTCAGCAACCAATTCAAAATAAATTTAAAGCATCTACAGAAATAAGACCTATTTCAACATTTGAAGAAAGTGAATATTCTACTTTCAATTTATACTTAAAAAAAATTACTACATACGATGTAACAGATAATATACCAGAACCAGATGAAAAAACTCTTACTGTGAAGGATACACTAGAAGAAAAAAATAAAATAGATTTGAATAAAACTCTTAGAAATATTGATAGGATATATTTGGGTGAATTGTTTCTTGAGAAACTTAATGAAAGAGAATTTTTACTAAAATCTATAAAAGAATTTAATTTTATTAAAAAAGAAAAATATGAAAATATTGAAGCATATGAGGAAGCGATATCAAAACTATCTAACTTAATCAAATTATCTTCGAAAGTTTCTAAAAAAGATCAAACACTTGGTTGGAAAATTAATTTTCAAACAGCTGATAAAAAAAAAATGGGAGAATTTTTTAATCTTTCTTGAAAAATCTGCAAATCAGGAAGTACAAAAATATTTACGTCAAAATTATGAAAATTTAATCTTAAATCAGTATCAATTCCAAAAATATGAAATAGAGGATATTGATAGCGAAATATCAAGTGCAAGTGAAAACTACGATATGAAAATGAAAAATAGAGTAGCTTTTTTAAATGAGCAAGCTGCAATAGCTAGAAAACTAAATATAGCAAAAACGTCAGATATGATTGTAAATACTCAAACTCTATCCACATCATCCGAATCTGGAATTATCACTAATTTAATAACTGAAATACCTTACTATATGAAAGGTTATGAAATGATTGAAAAAGAAATTGAACTTATACAAAATAGAGTAAATAAATCAGCTTTCACTGATGGATTGTTTTATTTAGAGAAAAAAAAAAAACAATTAATTTCAAGTAAGAATATTGAACGAATACAAAAAATATTTCAAACCACTCCAATTATGCAACCAGAAAATTTTTATGCTGCAAAAATAATAGTTGAAGGCACTCAATATTTTACAAAAAAAAATAGTGGAAGCTCATTAAAATTAAAACTTATACTAACGGGTATATTCGGAGCAATATTCTCAATTTTTTACATATACATTGCCAGTGCTTTAAAAAGACGTATATAATACTTTTTTAATTTATAGTAATTCTCTAAAAATTAAATAATCACTAAATCAAGACTAAATTACAAAATTTAAAAATCTTTTTAAAAAATTACCTCAAGTTTAAATTTTTTTAAATATTAAATAATTTATATGATAAATTGAATTGTCTATTAGAGAGAAATTCTTGTAAGATAAGTTATTAAAATTATTTTATATAAATGAAAAATCATTTTTTTTTTGATATTATTCCATTCTGGATAATTGTTTTAATGCCAGCTTTTTTAATATCAGGTCCTTTTTTATCTGATTTAGGAGTATCTCTTGTAGCAATATTGTTTATTGTGAATTCCAAAAAAAATAATTTAGGTAAATATTATAATAATTATTATTTTAAATTTTTTATTCTTTTTTGGATAATCCTTGTTTCTAGCTCTCTTTTGTCTGAAAATAAATTAATCTCTTTAAAAAATTCGTTATTTTATTTTCGTTTTGGAATATTTTCGTTATGTTTTTGGTATTTACTAGATAAAAATGTTAAGTTAATCAAATATCTTTTTATTTCTTTTTTAGTCTGTTTTACATCATTAATATTAGATGGTTACATTCAATATATTTTTGGAAAAAATTTAATTGGTTATGAATTATATAGTAATTATAGAGTAAGCAGTTTTTTTGGTCCAGAATTAATATTGGGTAGTTATTTAGCAAGATTTTTTCCAATTTTATTTGGATTATTTATTTTTTTTGATAAAACAAAAAAGAGTAAAGCACTATTATTTTTCTTAACAATAATTTTTATTTTAAGTGAAGGATTAATTTTCTTAAGTGGAGAGAGATTAGCATTATTTTTTATGAACTTGTCAGCTATATATATAATATTCATGTTAAAGGAATATAAGATTTATAGACTTTGGACTTATATTGGCTCTTTATGTTTAATAGTTATTTTATTGAATGTTTTTCCAAGTTCGAAAGAAAGGTTAATAGATCAAACAATTGAGGATTTTACAATTAATACTTCAACCAATGACGATGACAAATTCTATATATTTTCAAAATCGCATAATGATATGTATATATCTGCATATCGAATTTTTTTAGATAATAAAGTATTTGGAGTTGGTCCTAGACAATACAGAAATACTTGTCAAAAGTATGCTATATCTGAGTATTCATGTGAAACACATCCACACAACACATATATAGAGCTGTTATCTGAAGCAGGTTTATTTGCATTCTTGATAGTTGCTGGATTGTTTATTTTAATTTGTTATTTATCAATAAAACATTTTTTTCAGAAATTTTTTAAAAACAAAGAAGGTTTAATCAATGATTTTGAGATATGTTTATTGGCTTCTATAATAATTAGTTTATGGCCTTTTTCTCCTAGTGGAAGTTTTTTTAATAATTGGATGTCTATTGTATATTATTTTCCAGTAGGAATTCTTCTTTGGCAAAGAAAAAAGGTATAAAATTTTAAAAAAGGACAAAAATATAAAAATTTAATTTTACAAAGTCAAAAGATTATGTATAAAGACGTGTCTGGTGGTTATTGCGAAAGTGTCATACCCGATCCCATTCCGAACTCGGAAGTCAAGCCTTTCTGCGCCGATGGTACTTTGTTTTAAGACATGGAAGAGTAGGAC
>MDTG01179377.1_pt1 | contig 22376 bp, 37 predicted proteins | sample 811421 | NCBI WGS metagenome assembly MDTG01 (sample SAMN05326645, study PRJNA326480) | marine metagenome | isolation source: seawater | place: Pacific Ocean: South East | collected 2011
AAAGTTGCTTTCTCTCCATTTAAAGATGCAGCTTCCTCTGTAAGATTAGAAATAGTTTCGTTAGCTTCAGATAATTTAGCTTCAAAGTCTGTAAGTTTATTCATAACTTCTTCTTTATCAGCGATAGTAATCTCAACGTCAGAAACAGCAGTTTCAGAGTTATTATCACCTTTTACCTTAGTAACGATTTCATCGATTTTACTGTTAAACCAGTTTTTTAAATCTTCTGTCATTTTACTACTTTTTAAATTACTATTTAGGATTTTATTTACTTTTTCGTTTGTCATGTTTTTATATTGAGAAACATCTGCTTTTGCTGCAACCTTTATTGCATCAGATATTCTGTCTATAAAGCCATACTCAAACGCTTCCTCAGCAGTCATCCATGTTTCGTTATCCATTAAATCCATGATCTCGTCATAGTATCTACCAGTTTTCTTAACATAAATCTCTGCTATTTCGTTACTTATCTTCTCCAGTACCTGTGCTTGTTTCATCATCTCATTAGCATCACCCTGAATACTACCCCATGCATTATGAATCATAAACAAAGAGTTTTCGCTCATAACTACCTCATCAGCAGCTAAAGCAACAACAGTAGCAATACTAGCTGCAATACCTTCAATGTATGCAGTAGTTTTACCTTTTCTGTTTTTTATAATCGAGTGCATTGCCATGCCTTCAAAAACTTCACCACCAACACTATTGATATGTAAAGTGATGTCACGTCCATCCAAACCTTTAATGTCATCGACAAACTTTTGTGCTGTAATACCAAAAGTACCAATGTCATTAAAAATATAAACATCTGTCAATGCAGATGCTTCGTTTTTAATTTCGTACCATTTTCCGTTCATACTACAAAATTACTACTGAAATTATTTATTGATACCTAATTAAAGGAAAAAATTTTATGTTGTAGATACGTTACTAGACATTTTACTTTTTCTTCTGTCTTTATATACAATATTTTGTACTTGACTTTCACATATCTCATACTTTATAGATAAATCCATAAATGTAGCAGTTCTATTACCCTCATTGTGTACAAGCATTTTATCAAAATCAGTTATTATCATATAGTTTCTTAATCTTCTTTTCTCAATCATACCTCTTTCAACAAGATGTCTAAGTATATCTTTAGTTGTAGGGTCATTACCAAACCTTTTAGTTAACTCTACAGTTAAAGTTTCTATGTACTCGTAAATTACTTTAGGTTTATTTTTTAAATTTTTTGGCACGAGTTTTCTTTTTAGGTATTTCTATTTCTGTATCCCACTCTATGTGCATGGTTTTAAAAAACTTAATTACAGCATTTCTACAACCAGTACAATTTACATCTTGTTTATGTGCTGGGAATAATTTATGCCATTCATCAAATAATTTATAAATGCAATCTGCCTTGTGTTGGCCAAAACTTAAATTATACTTATCGTTTTCATTAAGTATATCTATAAAATATTTTTGTTTTTCTTTTGAGTATTTTTTTGCTATGCTTTGTATGTCTGTCATGTTACCATTTATCTGTTGGACATTTACCAAAAAACTCTTTAGTTAATGCTGTTTTTGCATCAAGAAAGCAAGTGCATTTAGCACATCTTGCTCCTCTATCCCATTTTGGATATTTTAATAATAAAAAGTTTCTGTAAAAGGTACAGCTTTTGCATATATCTAATCTTCTCTGTTTTTCTTTTTTATCAACGAACATATGTTAATTTTTTAAAATCCTGCCTGACTTTGTATCAGACTTACATTATTTTGCGTATTAGTAATGTCACTTTCTAATACAAATACTCTACCTCCTTGACTCATAGCTCCTGCGAGTCCATTCATTCCAACAGCATTAAATTGATTTGTAGCAAACGATGGCATATTTAATAGACCACCATCTGCAAACTTAACACCACCTCCTGCTGCGTTTATAGCAGATAACTGACTTCTAAACATAGACGTACTACGTTTATTTATTACAGCTTCTCCACCTTCTAATTCTACCACTCTACCACCAACTGCAAACTTCTCACCACCATTAGCGTGTGATTTACCATGCACTAAACCACCTTGAGCAAATTGTTGAGATGCTATGACAGCCATTTGTGTGCTGCCTAAAAGTGCTGCTAAACCCATTTGAACTGGTTCTCCAAATGCTTTAATAATATTTAAAGCAGTTTCCATTGCTGCTTTACCCAGAGCAGCATTTTTATCTCTTCTAAAAGCTAACCTGTCTATTTTAGTCATTTGTTTTTCAAAAGTCTCTTGACTTATTAATCCTTCATCTAATCTTGCTTTTAGTAAATTTCTTTCTGTTTCAAATCTTCTATCAGCAGCATCTTTTTCAATTTCAAAAACTGCATTAGCTGTTGCTCTAGCTCCTGAAATAATAGCCAATCTTCTTTCTTCATCAGCTTGTTTTAGTTTCTTTAAATCATCAGTTGTTGACATATATAATGATGATAAATCAACATATTCTTTTTTTAGATCACTTGTAGCATCTTTGCTTTTTTTGAAAGACTGTGTTGTCTTATCTGTTTCTACTTGTAATAATCTCTCAATGTCTGCTAAAGTAAAACCTTCATCTGTCAATAATTTAACCAGTTCAGTTCTTTCTGCTGTAAGTGTGTTTATCGCTGTTTGTATTCCCTTTCCTGTGTTTAGTGTATCATTAATTTTGTTTTCTATTTCAGCAGTTTCTTGATTGACTTTATTACCTTCTAATCTAGTACCTGCAAGGTTTCCTGTTTCATCTGTTACAGTTTGCAGTCCATGACCAAATATTTGATTTTCTTTTGCTAAATCGTTTGTCGTCTTTCTAGCTTCATCTAAAGCATTTTTTTGATTTCTTAATTGTTTTTCATTTTGTCTTAACAACTTATTCTCTGCATCTATTTCTTTATTTAAATTTTTAATTTGATGTACTAGTTTTAATGCTTCTTTATTAGATAACAAAGCAGTTCTAGCTATAACATCATCTAAGGCGTCTCTATTTAATTTTAGAGCATCTGTTTCGTTATCAATCTCTACAACAGTATTACCTAATTCAGTTTGTAAATCAATTAATAAATTTTCTAATTCTATAGTTTCACTATTAGTTCTATTTAACTTTCTATTTAATTCATCATATCTTTCTGCAGCTTGTACTAATCTAATATTTTGCTCTCGTGTTTCACCAGCAGTTTCAGCCATAGCTTTATTCAAACTTACACTTGAATCAAAAAAATTGTTTACCAAACTGACGACACTTGTCAAACCTTCAACCATAGATGTTATTGCTCTACCTACAAAACTATCTAATATTACAATAGCCAAACCTTGTAAAGCAGAAGTTAATCTTTTAAATGCCCCCTCTAAATTATCACCTACTATATCTGACATATCTTTTGCTGCTCCTTTAGCTTCATTTAGCGAATCTCTAAGTTCAACTGTCCTGTCTCTACTAGTTATCATTTGTTCAAATGCTGCTGCTTGTCTCAAATCAACAACTTCCATAATAGCAGCCAAATCACCACCCTCTTCTGAAAATTTTGCTAAAGCAGGTACTAAATCATCTAAACTATGAATAGTTCTACCAAATGATTTTACTAAATCTGAATTTGGGTCTTGCATTTTAAGAAGTATATTTCTCAAAGATGTACCTGCAATTGATGCTTCTATACCAGAGTCTGCAAGTTGTGCCATAATAGATGTTGTATCTTCTATTGAAAAACCTGCTGCTTTTGCAATAGGAGCAACCTTTGTCATAGATGTTTGGAACTTCTCAATGTCTAAAGCTGAAGATGTAAATGCAACTGCCATGACATCAACAACTCTTTGTGTTTCTGAAGCGTCTAATCCAAAACCTCTAACTGCTGCTCCAGCTACAATAGCTGCCCTACCCAAGTCACTATCTGTTGCTGTTGCAAGTTGTAATGTTGCTTCTTGAGCATTTAGTATTTCCTGTGTAGTAAATCCCAACTTACCAAAGTTAGTCTGTAATTCTGCAACCTGTTGTGCTGTAAAGAAGGTGCTTCTACCCAAGTCCTGAGATGTTTGAGAAAGTAATTTAAAATCCTTTTCATTAGCTCCTGTTATAGCTCTAACTTTTGCCATTTGAAACTCATAATCTCTAAATGTTCTAACAGTTTTACCAATGACTTGATTTATTTGTCTAAAAGTTGCTACTGCACCTAAAACACCAGCAGTCAATAGACCATATTGTTTAACCAAAGCACCTACACCTCTTGTTGCTTTATTTGTTGTACTGTTTAGATTATTTAAATCTTTTTCTCCTTTGACTATTACCTGTACTACTATCTTTTCTGTATTTGTTGCCATATCAACTCAATTTTGTATTGTTTTTAATATTTCTGCTTATCATGTCAGCTACATCTTTACCTATAGATGGAGCTAATTCTTCTGCTATTTTGCCTTTAAATTTTCTTGCTGTAAAACCAGCAAAATCTGTCCTTCTTAGATTATTGCCTTCTGTCCAAAAAACATATGGTTTGCCATAAAATTTGTTTTTAAGTTTACTGTATATTAGTATTGCAGTTCTTAAGACACCTTCATTATCTGTCGGAAACCCTGATTTGCCCCCCTTGCTCTGAATCCATTTTTGTATAGCCCTTATAGATACTGTATAAGCTGTCTTTGGATTTTGTAAAACGTTCCAATATAATTTATTAGTTTCTATATTTAAGACACCTGAGTTTCTTTTTGCTCTAACCTTAAAACTTTTAAGTAAAGTACCAGACGCTACGTGCTTTTGGTTTTTAAGCTCCTCTTGCAACCCTTTTACAACAAGTTTACCAACTCTTAATAATTCTTTGCTTGTATGTTTAAATCTTATCATTATCCTAAAGTATTTGAGTTACTATAATTAGCGACAGTTTGGTTTACTTCAATCTCTGATACATCTTGATTTGTGCTAAAAATTAAAGGTTGTATATTTCCAAAATCATCAGTAATTACTACCTGTGCATATTCAGAACTAGAATTTTCATAATATACGTTTCCTGCACCTATTGTTACAATTCCAGTATTACTTACATTAAGATGTTTTAAAACTAAACTTTTTCTTGATATAATATCTTGTCTATACTTTGTCATATTTAAACTTCAAACCATTGTATAAATTCAACTTTAGTAGCAGTGTTTTTTGCAGGAGAAAAATCTACTATTCTATTTATTCTCCAAAGGTTGCCATCAAAAAATACTAATTTTCTTAAATCAATATTTATAACATCCTGTACTTTTAGATTCATGTAAACTGTTCTAATTCTTGGTGCAAGTAACATCTGACTTACCATTTTCTCATAGTATGTGCTATATAAACCTTTTACTAATGTTGATGTTCCTGACAAAGGTGGCTCTATAGTTTCATCGTTATATGATAAAGATGGAAAAGATGCATCCTCAAAATCAACAAATGTTGCTCTAGGATAGACACCACTTTCTGTGTACTGTGTGGTACTCAACTTAGCTGTCCATTGAGTTAAATTATTAGAAGAGTTAGGGTTTGAAATAGAACCATGATAATATGCTATTCTAGGTAAATACTTAAAACCTTTTTCTGGTCTTTCTACAGGTTGTGTCACTATACTTTCATTACCAACAGTTTCAGAGGGTGGCACTTCTTTCCACAGTACAGGTATCATAACTCCATTATTATATGGAGCTTTTAATACATCATTATCCCAATCTTGAGCAGTTGGTGCAAATAAAGGATTTACAAATTCTTTTTTGCCTTTTGGAAACTTATCACCTAACTGAAGATAGTACGCAAAAACAGGATTTTCTAAAGCATTACCATTGTCATCTGTATTCAAGTATTCAACGTATTTATCGGCTGAATCGTCTTTATATTTAAATAAAACTTCTTCATTTAAACCTATTTCATATTTGTCTTGTATTCCTTGTGAGTAATCAACTTTACTTGACCAGTTTAATGCACCAGTTGCATTGCCATAAAAATCATCATAAGGTTCTGCATATATTTTTTTGCTTTGCACATCAGTATAAAATTGTAGATTAAACATATGAGATATACCTTTTATAAAATCTATTTGCTTTACATCACATGGTAACATTTGTGGTATTTCAAACGTACTGCCTATTTGTAATTCTGTTGAATCATATTCTACTAAAAACTGAGAAACTTGATTTGCAAACTGAGTAATACCACCAATACCTCCAAAAGCTAAACTTACTCTATTTTGAGAATCCATACCTGATAGAGCAGTAAACTCACATTGTAAAGCAGCTTCAACAGTTTCACCTTGTTGAACATAAATATATGAAGAACCACTTGCAGGGTCTTGTGTGACTCTCGAAACACTAGGAAAGTATGCATATGTATTAGTTCCTGCTGGATTTTGATTGGAACTAGGGTAAAATATAGTTGTAAATCTTCTTATCACTGTGCCATCAGCACGTTTGTGAATTAGTCGAAACCTCATCCTTGAGCTAAATAAAGTTGCAGATTGTGGAAAACATCCAAATACAATATTTGCACTAGCAGTAATTCTATACCTACCTGTTAAAGCACAAGTCCACTTACCTGTAGTTGTGTCATAACTACCTTGAGCATCAGAAATAGGAGTATCATACTTAAGTATAACTTCATTAACTGTAGTGCTTGGCTGAACACCTAAAGGTAAACTATTAATATCAGAACCTAAAATCATTTGAAAATTAGAAGAACTTGCATCAACTCTATTTATTTCTGCTCTATAACCATTTTCCATAGCTAAAGCATCTTTATCACCTCTATAGAAATTAAAATTAGTTATAAGTTTTTTAAAGTTTGCAGTTTCAATAAAAGAGGAGTCTAAAGTAAATCCTATATTTCTAAATATTTCTTTTATGATATTGTAAACCCAAAACCATCCTCTCCAATCATAAGAAGTCATATCAGTATCAAAAACATTAACACCACCTGTATTATCATCTGCGTTGAAATCGCCATAACTTACAAGTGGATAAATTATCTCTGAGTTAGATTGATTTTTTGTATGACTAGCTAGAATATTTGTGTAATCAAAAGTTTGAGTACCTGCACTTGCAAATTCTAAATCACATAATCTTTTATCTTTTATTTCATTTACCCAACTAAAATTACCACCATAAATAGTGCATGAATATGATTTAGGGTTTTTATCTTGCTTACTTCCTTGTAATTGTATCTTACCTCTAAAAAACTCTATACTGTCGACAAGTATTCTGCAATCTTTTATATGATAAATGTTATTTGTGTTTACTACTTGTGAATTATAAATGTGTTGAAATATTCTGTTGTTATTTTTTGTAGCAGGTATTTCAAAAGATTTTGAAAAATCACCAAATCTACTTTCTATATTTTTACCATCAGATACTTGAAGGTTTAGAGATAAAGGAAAATCCTCGCTATCTGTTATATCTAATTGTCCAATTACACCCTGATTTAAAATAGGAATTAATACAGGGTTTGTTATTACACCACCTGTAACCAAAATTCTTATCGTGCTATTATATCCTGAACCTCCACCTGTTACATTAACACCAGTTATTACAAAAGGATCTGCTGGAGTACCACTACCAGATGTAGTGAAAGTGATAGTGGCTGATGTTGTGGGGCTTGGTTGACCAGCTCCATTTTCCACTATACCTACTATATTAGAAGCACTTGATGTTACAAATTCACCACCATTTATCACACTAACACTTGATAAAGAATCACCACTTGTAAAATCTAATAATTCAATATTAATTTTATTTGCCATTTAGTTTCTTTGTGTATTTATCTTATGAGAATGTGTGTATTCAATATTAAACTTAACAAGGCCTTGCTCTTGATTGACAGTTTCAACAGAACTATTTGTTATAATGACTGGAAAGTAATCTTTTGTAGATGGGTGCATAGTAGCATTTATTGCATTTGCTCTTATAGATGCATCGTTTTCTAATTCTATCCATACAGATGGTGATGTGATTAATTCACTCAACCAATCTGATTCTATTTTATTCATTGGTTCTGTATATACACTTTCGTTTTTTGTAGCATCTACATTTAATACTCTTACGCTTTCTTGATATGTATTAGAGAAATTAGTGTCAGCTAAATTATCATTAGTATAACTTACTCCAGTATAGTCTATTGGCAAACTTCCCTGCTCTGGTAACATTCTTTGATTTGGTCTTTGCTCATATGTATTTTTAGAAACACTAACTGATTCTGTAACATCTCTTGTGCAAGTATAACTATCTATACCACCTGCTCTGTTTAGCCAATGAAATCTAACAAAGTCATATGCTGGTTTTACAGGTTGTCTATCAATTACAAAATATCTTGATTCTGAATATTTAAAATCAGAACCACCATCTTTTGTAAACATTAATGTCGCTTTATACCAAACGGTGTCATCTGATATTGTATTTGAGGAGATACTGTTGATATATACTGGTGACACATTTTGTATCAGATAACTTTTATATGTTGCGTTTGACGCTATACCAAAAGCAGGTATCAAAGATTTAAAAGCATTTAACTCAGCATCATTTCCATCACTTGTCTCTATTTTTATAAAAGCATCATCTGTTAGGTCTGTACTGACATGTATGCCTTTTTGTATAAAAAAGTGTAACCACTCTGCTTCATCTGTTGTTCGTATTGGTTTTTTGTATTTCACACTAGAATTTGATGTAGCAGCATTAGGACAATATGAAAAAAACTTATGAGAAGTATCGTCTGCTCCAGTACCTCCAACAACTGCATAATCATGCAAGTTATGGCTATCTGTCCATTGAGGTACATTGTTAACAATACCAAAAGTACCTCCTGCTAAAGCAGAACCTGTCATGCTTACAACTTCTCCACTAGAATTTAAAACCTCTGCTTTGACTTGAAAATCTATAAATCTAAAAGCACCTAGAGGGTGTAATATTGGATTGTTATCACCTTGTATGTAAGATGACGTGTCTCCATTGTAACCACCAAAATCAATACTTTTAAGTGTACCTGCTTTTATTGGTGCTAAAGTATAAGAAAGTAAATCAGCACAGATGCTTTGTAAATCAAAAGAAAAATATTGAAAAGGTTGTGCCACACTCATATCTGTACCCATGTCAGTCATTAAGTAAGGTAAATCTCTTGATTTTTTAAGAGTAGCTATTTGTTTCATGTTACCTGCTGCTATAGATTGATTAGTGCCATATTTATTACCAGCAAAAACTTCAATAATTACATTAACTACATCACCTGTTGTTGTCGGATTATATGTTGATGAAACAGCACTACCTGAGGTGTTTGACCATTTAACAACTATTGGTATTGGTAAGTTTGCACTAACAATGTGGTTAGTATCAGATGATGAATAATTTTGAGGATCACTTGTCATAGCAGCTTGTGGCTGTACTACAATCGTCAATACTGTGTTAGTTCTTATTGCTGTCATCTTAATATATTCTGTATTTGTTATTTAAATAATCTTTTACTATTGCTAATTCGGTAGTGTTCAAAGCTCTGTTAAATACTATTAATTCACATAAATCACCTTTTAGATATGTAGTGGAAGTTAAATTAGAAGCACCACCTATTACAAAGACAGCGTCATCAAACCCAGTGTTGTTGTTATTAAAGTTTGCTACATTAGTTGTTACACTAGCGTTATTGTTAAATTGTACTGTTAAGTCACTACCTCCTGTTACTTTTTTACATTGAGCCATAGCAATATTAAAGTCACTCATTAGTTCAGATGTATCAGACAAGACTTGACCTTGATTACCTTCATCGTCTATACTCTTAAAAAATATTCTACCAGTGCTATCCAAACCAAATAAAACTCTATCTGTAGTTTCTCTTATAGAAAAAACCCTTTGACTTATGTTGCTTAAATCAGTATATTTAAAAACACTAAGTATTGTATAATCATTGGCTGTTATTGGTGCATTGTTGTTAGATGTTAATATGTGTGAAGTACCATTAAAATTAATTCTTGCTTTGTCATTAGCACCATCATATCCTATTCTCAGTGGTTGACTAGCACTTGTAGCTTGAGCTACACTATTAGAGTTGCCAGAATAATCTGTCCAAGCACTTACTTGTTGTGTTGCTATGTCAAAGGTAACACCACTGTCAGCTCTTAGCCAAACCACTAAGTCATTAATATCTGATGGATAATTACTTACTGGTCTAAAACATTTAGTGAATGCAGACATTGTAAACACTAACTTGATCTGTACTAATCTATCATTTGCTACTTCTTTTACTCTTTCAAACTCTATGCTTTCATCGTTAAGATAAACTTGCACTGTTGCGTCTTGAAAGTTTTTTAAAACTAAATCCATCCACTCAGTAGCTAAGTCTTGTAAGTTATCCCATCTGTGTTGCAGAGTTACAGCAGACTGTGCTGCTTGTTGATATAAATTATAAAAGTTTACTTCAAACTCAAACTCTTCTCTACCACTATATATATCAGGCATAATAGATTCAGGTGGTTGTATAATCATTGCTGGATAAACAGTATTATGTGTTTCATTGATTTCACTTTCATAACCAAATCTACTATCACCATATGTCCATTTATCTTGAAATACTGTTACTATGTCTTTTAATCTTGTTATTGCCATTATGTTACATTACTTTATTTGGGTTGTTGATTTTATCATTTACAGCAATTTCATAATCATTCTTTGCTGTATTCCAACTCAAATATGTTAATACTTTGTATAGATTAGCTCTTTTGACACTATCTATTTCATTATATCCTTCTTCTTTAAAAATACCTTTCTCTGCTACCATATATAAACTGTTTAACCAACCATAAGGTCTGATGTACTTTTTATAGAGTCCTTCTGTTGAGATTCTTCCTCTACTGGTTTTGATACTTCCTCTTGACCCCCCACCAAATACGTTTGGAAAGTTCTTGTTAATCTGACGCTTTGCATAGTCAAAAAAAAACTGAACTCCCACACAATGTCCATACTTAATTTTTTAAATCTATCTGATTTAGCTGCTATAGCATCATCGTCATACTCTTCCGTTGCTGTTCTACATAGTATTGCTATTTGTTCTGGTAACACATCAAATTTACCATGCTTCATCATTTCTATAGTTGCATCTAATTGTGTAGATTCAATGTAATCTCCAAAGGTGTTACGTTTTAAAAATTCTTTTGGAAAATAATATGTTTCACCTTCAAACTCAAACTTATCTATACCAGTTGGCTTATACTCTTGCAATAATTCAGATACTGTTGCTACTGCTTGATTCACACTTTCTAAATCTAATTTTTGCAACATTGCATCATTAACACCAGTTAGATATTTAAAAATATCTCTATTCATTCTTAAAACTTCTACCTCTTTTAGCTTTTCTTCTTTTATTTCTTTTTTCTCTTCATCTACTTCCATCTTTGTGTGTTTCTTTATAATCGTATATAAACCACACCACCACTCAAGTGTTATGTCTTTCCACTCAGTTGGTATTTCATATTTTTTGTCTTGTATTTTTATTTCTACCATTTTTGTTTATTATATTATTTCTTCTATATCTAAAATTTTTAAATCTTCATGTAGTATATCGGTAATCTCAGCAGTTAGTGCTTCTGTCTTTCTAGTAAGTCTATCTATGAGCATAATCAAATCATATTCATTAGATTTATTTTTTAAACCTGTCATAAAACCAATAGTCATATATAAAACAAGGTTTGGTATAATATATGCAAACTCTGCTTTCAACTGATTATTACTTTTTATAGATTCATAAAAATTATTAGAATATGCTATTATTGTATCTAAAATATCGTGATATTCCCTAAATTTACCTGACTTACTATCCTCAGTAGCAAAATATGCTACTTTTTTTACATATACTATGTATTTTACAAGTAATGCCTTGTGCTTTTGATTTACTGCATAAATATCTTTGATATTCATAATATTTCTTAGAAATTTAATATTATGCAATAATATAAAAAAAATATCGCTAAAATTCCTAATATCTGTAAGTGATACAAAAAAAAGCTAACAAATGCAAGTAATTTTAAGAAAAATATACTACTGACCCCTTATTTGACCATATTTCTCTGTTGATTGCCATAACTAAACAATCTACCATATCATCATGCTTTGCTGAGGGAAACTTAGATAATTGATCTAAAAATGTTTCATTCCAACTTCCAGCAAGTAAACTTACTCTTCCTGACTCAAGTGTAGCAGATATATCTTGTACTCTTGCTACTTTATCTTTTGTTGGTGGCTTATCTTCTTTTATATTTAGTCCTGTTTCTCTGATTAGCGTTTGCACTATTGACTTACCTGATGCTTTAGGTTCTACAAAAATTCTTGACTGTGGTGTGTAACCATTCTTCTGTACCCACTGTGGTATATATCTAACGAGTTCTGGAAACTCTTTATGTACATTGATACAATCTACGATTTGCCAAACATTGTCTTTGTATATATATGCTAGTAGTGCTGAGGGGTCGTTCTTTTGATTTGCAGTATATGCTGGGTCTATCACAAAATTTATTGTTGCATTTTCTACTTTGTGTTTGGATATTTTGAACCAACTTGATTTTATCATACCACTATCTATTGGTGTTGGTGTTTGCATAAGCTGACCTGCATAACCATAAGTACCCAAAGCAGTTTTGTAATCATCTAAAACCTCCTTACCAAATCTTTCTTTCCAAAAATATCCATCTTCATAAAATTGAATTAGTTTCTTTGGTTTGACATTACCATCCTCTGTTGCTGGTATGCAGATGTGATTGTAATTAAGTCTTGTTTCTCTGTCAAGCAAGAAGCCACTTAAATCATTCTCATGTATTCTCTGCATGATAATTATTCGCACCCCTGTCTTTGGATTATTCAATCGAGAGTAAAATGTAGTTCGATACCACTCGTTAGCATTTTCTCTCTCTGTGTTACTTGCTGCGTTTTGAGGTGATACAGGGTCATCCACTATTAAGAAATCACCTCCCTGTCCAGTAACAGTTCCACCAACTGATGTAGCTCTTCTCACACCCAAATGTGTGTTCTCATATCTTTCTTTGAGGTTTTGATCTTTCTTGATAACGAATACTTCTCCCCATCTTTCTTTGAACCATTCACTAAAGATTATATCTCTGCTCCTTGTTGCGTGTTCTATTGATAGTGACGCTGAGTAAGAAGCAGTGATAAATCGTAGGCGTGGGTCTTTTATCCAGCACCACACAGGAAACATCACTGTGACTAGGAGAGACTTGGTGCTTCTAAAAGGAACATTGACAATAATATCTTTGGTTTTATTCTTACCTTCTATGATTCTCTCGCACTCTTTTTGCAAAGTATCACAAAGATATTTATGATGCCAATTCGTAGATAAGGGAATAGAGGGTTCTACAATATGCCACGCCTTCTTAAAAAAATCGTAAAAAGACATCTCGCATAGTTTTTTTTCTAATGCGAAATGCAACTCTTTATTACTCATCTAAATCTTTTATATCTTTTAACTGTTTTCTTATATCATCAACAGTTGCATCCTTTCCTAATTTTACTTCTATCTTTTTAGATGTGTTGTCTTTTATTTCAGTAGATGATAATTTTGGAACAGCATAATTCATAAGTTTTGAGATTGCATCTATGTATAACTTTGCATCTTCCTCAAAGATTCTATCTAGTGCCATCTTAATTTTAAAACTATGACCTTCTAGTGCATGAGCTATTGTCTTTCTTGACATCTCAGTTGCTAGTGGTGTTTTTATTTTGCTTTTCCTACCAGCCAATACTGGTCTTACATCTCCTTTTTTAAATGTCATTTTTAAGTTTGTTAAGTAATCTGTCAAATACATAATTCATATCTTCCTTCACTTCTTCTTCTTTAATCTCAACTTCTTTTTCTTTCATGTTGTAAGTCATTTTGATTGAGTATTCCTCACCATTTTCTTCATGCATGATCTCTAACATTCCTTCTCCATGAAGTTTTGCCATCTGCATATCTGTAAAGTCTATATGTAAATCGTGACTAGGGTCGCTGTAATATTTTTTTTCTTTGTCCATATTTTTTTGTACTTCTTTTTTTGTGTTTCTCATTGGATGTCCTTCTGGTAATAAATCAGTATCATGCTTACCACTTCTATACCTTCCATTCCTCAATGCGTAAAGGAAAGAATTGCAACGAGCTAACGCCCACTGATCGGGCCCTGTTACTCCTTCTCTTACTGATTCTGGATTTGTATAATATGCACCTACTCCTCTTCTAAAACACTTCTCAAGTTTTGCCATAGTTACTTTTGGATTCCAATCTTTCTTCAAGTCTTTGACATCCTCATTGTGTTTTTCCATTTTATTTTTTAGTGCCTTCTTTATTCTCTCACTGATTTCTACCTTCTCTTGGTTGAAGATAACATCTGTTTCTTTTTCTTCATCTACCATTGCCTTTCTTTCTTTATCTATTTGTTCTAATTTTCTTATTGCCCACTCTACTCCACTGCTCCCTCCCCAAGCATCCCACATTATGCCTCCACAACCTTCGTCATAAGGTACGTCTTTGTGTTGTTGATGCCTTTTAAAACTAGCCATCCTTGCTATCGTGCTTCTTGTTAGTGCTTCTCTGTTTGCTAACTGTCTTGCTCTTGTCCATCCTACTTGCGTTCCACAAGAACTGCCGTTTTCTTCTTTATATTTTATTGCACGTTTTGCATTGTTACTTGCTGATTGTGGATAGTCATCATAAGTCTGCTCTGCATAATAATCTTTGTTTGCTGCTTCACATTGTGCTTTAGTATCATAGGTACAAGCACCACTCAAACCAAACTTATACTTTCCATTCTCACATTTATAACAAGGCATACTTTATAAAATTGAACTTAATATAATTATACAATTTATTTCTAGCTACAATATAAATAAAAATAAATGAATCACACAATCAATTCTTCTACAGAAACTTAAACTTCACAATATTACTTTTAAATATCAAATAATTATTGTACCTTCCAACTTCTTATAGAATGTGTATTGCTCATATCGCAATGAACACATTTAATACCAAACTTAACATAATAATATAGAGTTTATAAAATTGAACTTTGTTTCTGTGTGTGTATGTGTGTGGGGTTAAAAGCTAGGGCATTGCATTTTGACGGAATTACAATAAAAACCCCAAAAAAAAATACTTAATCTGTCAAATTGACGCAAAAAAAATTATTCTTTTTGCTTTTTTTTAGTCTTTTTTTTAAAAATGTTTGTGAAAATTTGGGAAAGTGTGAGTAAAGAAGTAAACCCATCATATAACACAATAATATAAAACAAAGTAAACTATTATACAAACTAAATGAGATACTTTTTAAAGCGTTAAAAGTGTTAAAAATATTAATTAATACTTAGACACTAGACAAAAAAAAAGAGGTGTTAAAACCTCTTCTTTTTATTATATGTTTAGTTTATTATTCTCTATCAAAAGGAAGATCTAATTCGTTGCATATATCATGCCCAAACCAATATACAAGATGATTGACCAGCTTTTCAGCGTTATTAAATTGTGTTTGTATCTCTCCAAAATGCTCTTGCTCGTAATCGTTACAAATACTAATAGCATCGAAAATACTTAGGTCATGTTTTTTGAGCCATTGCTCCGCATTATAATAACCGATAATATAATAGTCTTCGTTAAAGATAGTGTAATGGTTTCTATCTTCTTTATTATAATCGTTAATATGTTGTATTAATTCTTCTTTAATAGAATCTTTTATATTTGTTAATTGTGGTAAAGAATTATTTAATTGTGGGAATCTGTTTTTAATGTATTCCTCTTTTTCTTTGTCTGTTAATTGTTTAGTTAAATTGCTCATAGTTTTTGTTTTTTGTTTAGTTAATTAATAATTTAGTTTTGGATCAACTTTTTTTTGTGTCCGTTTTTATGATAATATTTTTTATAATGTGTCTTAAAATTTTTTATTGCTTCTTGCTTGGTGTAATATAAATAACTCATACTTTTATATTGTCCTCCTAGCATGTCCTCAATAATTAAAAAGCCCTGGTTGTTTCTGTATATATTCATAATTTTGTTTTTTGTTTAGTTAAGTAAATATAATTATTTTTTTTTGTTTTGGTGCGTCATTTCATTTTTATATGCGTCTATATACATATAAAAGATGAACGTAAAAAATATAATATAAAACATGATTAAATAACTTTTATTTTGTAAGTATCATAAATAGATATAAAACAATTGTGAAATGTTTTATTTTTATTTATTGCTCTGATCATTCTCATTAATTCGTCATAGTTGAGAACGTGGGAAACTTTGTTATTATATTTATTTATTAATTTAAAAGTTTTGTTTTTCATTTGTTTATTGTTTTGAATTCTACTTTGTAATTATCTATATTATTTATATATATATCTCTATTATGTAATTTTGTCAATTTACAGGAATATTTATTTATGTTTCTAGCAATAAAGTTATTCGCGTCTTTATATGATTTAAAAAATTTAGTTTGCATTTTGTTTTTGTTTTTGTTAATAATATGATACAAATATAAAAATAATTTGAATTTTATACAATAAAAAAAACTTTTTTTTTCTGACAATTTGGCGTTAAGTATTTATTAATCAATAGGTTACAAAGATTATTTAAGTTGATCCGTCAACAAATCTTAAGCAATTTCATAGCAGTTTCGGAGCAGTTTCTTAAAATTATTTTTAAAAATTATGTAAAAAAAAAGTGCAGGAAATTAATCCCACACTTTTAAAACCTATTATGAAAATTAACTGAATTACACTATTGTGTACTTCTTCTTGTTAGTTCGCAAATATAATAAAGTATTTATATTAATCGTTCTAAATCCTTCATTTTTTAAGTCGTAAGCTATAATATGGTTGTAATCATTTGGATCGTAATTTAATCCAACCCCCTTAACGCCCTTATTTACTCCTAGTCTTGCATTCATTATACGATGCGATCCATCCTTTTTAACAAACTTACAAGTAAATATCTGATTTCTATAATCATGTATTAACTCCTTAGCTTCATCTGTACTTATCTTTATTATTTTCATTGTTTTTATTTGTTTTTAGTTACTATAATTATTATTTATACCTACCCCCCCCTAGTACCCCCCCTGTACCCCCTATATTAATCTTAACATCCACCACCAAAGATAAGTGCTAAAATAAATAAGATTGTTAAAAATGTATCGGGGTAATTTGTTACAGGTAATTGACCTCTACTCATAACTTATCTTTTTGTATTACTACTTCAATATTATCCATATGAAAATCTATTGAATTTATATCCTGTAATACAAATTCATATTCTTCCTCATTCCATAATATATAAGTAAATATGTATTCCAATAATAGTTCTTGTTCATTGATCAAATTATCTATACCACTGCAAAAAGAAATAAAACCTGATTTACTTGCACTAGCTTCGTTAACCCACTCAACAAACTCATTATCGTTTCTGTACTTTTGAATTAGATTATACTTATCAATTTCATTTATACTTACAATAATTTTATCGTTTCTATAATTATAATATTTAGGACTATCTAATTCAACATATTTTAATTTCATGTTAAGTGAAAAGTTAAGATAATCAACAAAACACTTAGAATAATTTTCATATGTTTTTTTATAATCTACATATTCCCAATTAATATTTAGATCGTCAATATATGTATCAATGTAATGAGTATGTATCGATTCATAGAAGCCACCAAAATCTATTGCAAACTCAGTATCTTTTATTGCTTTTTCAAAATCAGTAGCACCCATTAAATCTTTAAGTCTGCTATCAAAATTGTTATTTGTTTTTTGTTTCATTTGTTTTTGTTTTTATTTATTATTATTCAGAAATACAACACTATCTAAAATGTTATTGGTTTGTGAGTCATATAAATCCTCCTCAAGATACTTAACCCTAATAACTTCAGAGTCTTTATCGTATCTATAATTAATCTCACAGTTATCTATATTTCCATGCTCTTTTTCTAACCTATTAATTATTTTTTTTAAATCTTTAATTTTCATTTGTTTTATTTATTTAGTTAATATTTATTTTATTTATAAATGTCCACCCATGTAACCGACTCCCTGTTTATCACCCTCGTATTCAAATCTCCATTCACTATCTGTATTTTCATCCATACCTCTATATTCATAAAGACCTGAACCATATTGATATTCAGCATTGTTTAATGCTTGATCTATCTTGTCAGAATATAAATTTTCATTATCTGTTAAATATTCATGTATATCGTTACATTCAATATTATTTGGCACTTCAATAAATACTTCTGCATATTTATGATAAACACTTCTGTTTATTATTTTTACTTTCATTTGTTTTTGTTTTTAATTATTAAGTTTATTTTCTTCATACATATCATCAGCTATTTGTTCAGCTCTAAATGATTCATACTCATAATGTAATAATATATCGCAATATGAATTACATTCATCACAAATTCTTTTATATTCTTCATACTTAGAGTCATACACTTCATATACTTCTGATCCACAGCATTGACTGACATATGGTTCGTTATCCTCTAAGGATAATTTATAGTTATCGTAATCCATATTAGTAACTTATTGTATAATAAGATAAAACGTCTAGTAAATCCTCTTTTGCCTTACCTTCACTATCTAATATTAATTGCATTAAATATCTTAACTCGTCTCTTGGATCACCACATTCATCAAAAAACCAATCTACATATGTATTTATTTTAGTTTCTATATCAGTTGCTGTATAAACAGGACTTGCTTTTTTGTGTGAACTACTAATTATTTGTTCACACTTTTTTAAATATTCATGATTTGTCATTTTGTTTTTATTTTAAGGTTATATGCAAATATAATAAATAAATACTAAACAAACTTATATGAATTGTAAAAAAAGTTATAGACAATTTGTCATGAGTGGTAGGAGACTTACAGAATCAATCAGGCTCCGTACTCCACTCTTAGAAAATCTCCAGCAGTTTCACAGCAGTTTCAGGGCAGTTTCAAATACCACTCAGCAGTTTCAATGCACTCATCCAAACCTTTGACAACTTTTGCAAAGTAACCCTCTTCATTTAAGAAAGCTACCCACTCTTTCTGTTCTTTGGTTGGATAAGATTTTTTGTCTGCCTTTATTTCTAAAAAGCAACCTGCATATTGTTTATTTACTTTAAGTATTTGTAAGTCTGGAAAACCTTTAACGTAACCAGTACGCTTAGCTAGTATTGCTTGTTTCATTGATGTTCTGATACCACCAAGACTTGCACAGTATCTTACTTTAGGATAAGCTAGTTTTAAATAGTCGCAAAAAGCTGACTGAACTCTAGCTTCTTTATTCATTATATGTTACATAATTAAGTAACTGATACATAAGTGGTTGAGATACATTATATTTTTTTGCCATTTGTGTTACACTGACACCCCCCCCCTCGTACTGCAACCTTAATTCTTTTGCTTCTGCATCAGTAAACTTTCTTCTACTATATCCACCACCCCTGTGGTCTTTTCTTTCAGAGGTTTTTATTTTTCCAATTTTGCTCATGTGTCATTTCTATTTTATCTAATTCAAATTCTAAGTGTGCTATTGCTTTTCTTATACAATCTACTGGACTACTATGCTTCCTAGAGCAACGTAGTATGTAACTTGTAGCAGTGCCTAAATTATAAGATAAGTCAAAATCTTCTATGACTTTTCTTGCTTCGTACTTATGATATTTACCTATGTAATAATCAGGAATTTTTTTTATCATCTTTTCTATCTCTATATAATGCACCTGTAATTGTTTTGTGCTTTGGTTCTATCTTGTCTATATTTTCTGATAACTTTTCATTCTCACCCTTTTGTATAAGAATTTCTACCATACATATACCTACTATGGTTAAGAAACCAATACCAAGAAGTAATAAAAACATCATCAACATACTTAAATTAATTTTATAAAGTTAATAAATTTTTCTTATAATAGGGTACTTTGTTTGGATCAGCTCCCAACGTATGAACCTCATAATAAGCATCTTGCAACCTCTTCTTATGTGTTAAACACCATCTGTAAAAAGTTCTTATATTTAAAAAACTATCTTTTTCATCTAGTCTTACGCCTAATCTAAATGCAGTGTCAACATCTTCAATTGTCAATCTTCTAAATTTTTTATCTGTTTCTAAATCAAATGCAAAAGTCTTTGTCAGAACTGCTAATGTCTTACCATCAGTCTTATGTCCTAATTCTATTGATGTTCTTGCAATGATGTCATATAATTTTTCTTTCATAATAATTGTTTGCCTTTGTTATATTCATTAAGTTGTATGTCAATCTTTGACATACTTGTATTTGTTTTATTATTTTTCTCCCAAGTAATCATACACATCTTCCAGTTCTTCATTTTATTTTTTCCAATCATCCAACCCCTTGCTTCGTAAAATGCAAAGAAGTTTTCTGCGTCAATATTATTTTTTCTTTCAGTACAATATGCTTGTATTTCCTCTATTGATGGCTTTACAAATTTTTCTTTTTTATATATTTTTTCTTTTATTATACTTGTATTATTATTACTTGTATTATTATTCTTTAAAGTTTTCTTTAAGAGGGTATTTAACTTTTCTTTAATACCCCCTTTAAGAATTGTTATATACCTATGATCTATTTCTTTAGTACCTACTTTGTATGTAAATTCTATTTGTATATAATTGTTTTCTGCTAGTTCTCTGATCCACTTAGATATTGTTACCTTTGACTTACCATATAGATTTGCAAAGTAACCATTGGTTGCATAACAATAACCAGTAGCATTTGTCAAAGCAGTTATCTCACTATACAATAATTTAGCATTAGCAGTTAGGTTTTTATCGTACCTAACCTCTGCTGGAAGTATAGAATAATATGATGGTTTAGAATGGTAAGTCATCCTGATTGTTTTGTACTAATTTTTCTACAGGGTCTTTGGGTTCATAAGTGTTTTCATATGCATAGTGTGTAGCTCCTTTTTCTGATGGTGCTCTACGTTCTGCTATTGTTATACTTACCCAACCTTTTTTTTCTATTTTTTTAAGGTCATCTAATTTTATGTTTGCATTAAATAAATCTCCATATTGTGTCGTAACTTTTTTTATACTACTTGCTATGTAGTTTTTTTCTTTATTCATCTATATTGTTTTTATGGTTTGCTAATCTATCTGCCTTAGTATTGTAAAAAGGTACAGTAATACCTAGATACTTATTTGTTTTTTCTTTTACAAAAGATGGTTTAAAATATGTATTCATGTTTTTTATATTACTTTGGTACAGATTTTTCATTTGTTGTTTTTGTTTACATTCTAAAATAAAATAATCAATCAAATCTTTCTGCATCATTCACGAGATCATATTCTATTAAATCTACAATATCCTTTACGGACATTCTGCAATATATTGCAATACTATCCATATGGCTATATCTTAGTAATGTAGGATCATTAATATACTTTGCACTTGTTATTTCTGCAACACCTAGCAGTTTCGCAAAGGTTCGTGCAGATATGCCTTTGATTCTAAGCATTGCTTCAAACTCGTTACGAGCTTCTCTTATTTTATGTAAATCATATTTTTTTGTCATAGTTTTATATTTAGTATTTAAATTTAGGTGGCTTGACATATTGTTGTAACTTATCTATATCCAACAAAAATTTTGTTTTAGTATTGTTTTTTACTTTGTCATAATCTTCTTTGGTCAACAGAGTTTGTAAATTATGATTATCAATCTCTCCAATAAAATGCTCTCCATTCCAGACCATGTAAACAAAACCTTTTGCCATTGTTCTATATATGTTAACTGTCAAACGCCCCATTGTCTTTTAGTTTTTTATATTCATCCTGAGGGTCTAAATAGACTCTATGTTCGTCAATAAACTGCAATAATGACTCAGCTTCTATCTCAGTCATGTTTTCTAAATTATTTATTACTTCTGAACGCATTTGTAAATCTAATGATGTATATGGTAACAGCGTTTCAATTATTTGTAATTGCTTATCTGTTGCCTTTACAGGTTTACCATCAAACAAAGAGTCTATAAAGTCATCCTCATTCATTTAATCTACTATCTCATCTTGTCCAAACACACCCTGCTCGTAAAATCCTGCAATTTTTAGAACTACTCTAGACATTGCTCTTTTCTCAGCCATAGCTACAGGAAACTTCTTACCACCTCCCATTAGGTTATTGTCTGATGCTTCACCAAAACTCATCATGTTTCTAAGACCTGTTTTACCTTCTTTCATACTCGCTACTGCTTTTATTACAACCCAGTCTTTCTCCATAATAACTGGTTCATAAGCTACTGTAATGTTTTGCTTAGAAACAATCTTATCGATTCCTGTTCTTGTAATAATGGCAAATCCTCTAGAGTCTTTATAGACATCCTCTGCTGTTAGATTATTTTCTTTATATAATCT